>Ga0306868_1000348_pt1 | contig 31607 bp, 30 predicted proteins | sample AntRauTorckE6832_FD_190411 | JGI IMG/M metagenome (GOLD analysis project Ga0306868, IMG submission 190411) | Saline lake microbial communities from Rauer Islands, Antarctica - Metagenome Torckler E6 #832 (v2) (version 2) | ecosystem: Environmental > Aquatic > Non-marine Saline and Alkaline >... | reverse complement strand
AAACTTTGTATGAAAAAAGCACAATCAAGAAGCAATTGTGCTTTTGGTAAAACTATTCTCTGTATTCATAAGTATATTCATAAACAGTTTGTTGTTGTAAAGCATTTAGTTTTAAAGATATTGTTATAGGTTTTGGAAATGTTGGTTTTGTTAATGGTCTCGTTCTTAAAGCTGTTGCTGAATCACCAACGTGAATGTAATGAGATGATCCATCACCAGCAGGACTTAGTTGGTGAGAAGAACTAATGCTTGCGTTTATACTCGCGCCAGAATCCGTTGATGCATTTAAACTTGCCGTAATTTCTGCTTGACCATCAACTGGAATAAAATCATCTGGTCCCGACCATGTGAAAGAAGCTGAATCTTCTGATTCAGGTGCTTTTCTAACACCAGATGATTTATCTATTACATAATATTTTGACCAAAATGTTACATTGCCTTCTATCATTGAGGTATAAGCAGCATCTTTTTCCCAGTATTGTTCACTTGCTAAAAATGTGCCTTCTTTGAAAGTATCTATTTCTTTTGTGAAGCCTTCTGCTACAAGATACCATCCGGCACCTTTACTTTCGCCAGCATCTCCAAGAGTAATAGTCTTTGTCTCGGCTATGTAGCCAATTTCCTTATTTAATAATTCACTGATCTTTCTAATGGGAAGATAAGTTGTGCCTTTGTAAAGAATACTAAAAGGTACTTGATCACCGTTGCTTAGTGTGTAATTCGTTTCTGCACTACCCACTTGTTCTCCATCTAGCATAACATTAACATTGTTTAAAACAACATCTAAAACAGAGTTACCACCGACAGCAAATGCACTACCAAAAACTAATAAAAAAGTTAAAGAAATACCTAAAATGAATCCTAAAACCCCACTTCTAAAGGATTTGTTCATTTGTCACATCCTTTCTGACTAGGTTAATACTTATTATGCTTTCATGAATTAAACTATTGCTTAGGATGAATTATGAATAATAAGTGTATTGTTCTTCAAAGCAATCACCACCTTTGATTAAATTTTTCTTTTCTGTACGAAGGGCTAAATAAAAATATGTAAAATAAGTAAAGAAAAGAATAAGTTATACAGCTATTTTTAGATGCCCTGGAATTATTATTTTAAACAAAATACAAAAAAATATTTGACAAGGTTACGCTAGGTTTGTTATAGTAAATATCAAATCAAATAAAAAATATCCAGAATAGGTGAGAGAATTAGCTCTATGACCCTATACCAACCTGCAACTGCAAGGTGGTCCTGCTAATATCGATAAGACGTGAATTTAATTGCGAAGCTTTCTCTTATCGAGGAAGCTTTTTTTATGTTTAGAAAGGGGTTTTTCAAGTGATTACATTTAAAAATGTGAGTAAAGTCTATAAGAAAAATAATTTAAAAGCATTAGACCAAATCAATTTAAAAATTAAGGAAAAAGAAATATTTGGATTCATTGGGCAAAGTGGTGCAGGAAAGTCTACACTTATAAGAATGATTAATGGCTTAGAAAAAACGAGTCAAGGGGATATTATTGTTAGGGGGGAAAATATTAGTGAATTAAATAAAAAAGAGTTGCTTAACCTTAGAAAAGAAATAGGTATGATTTTTCAGAGTTTTAACCTAATGCATTCTAGAACAGTTTATAAAAATGTAGCTTACCCATTAGAAATTATTGGGATAGCTGAAGAAAAAATTAAAGAAAAGGTAATTGAAGCATTATCTGTTGTAGGGATTGAATCAAAGATTAACGACTATCCAAACCAGTTAAGTGGTGGTGAAAAACAAAGAGTAGCCATCGCAAGAAGTATTGTAAATGAACCGAAAATACTCTTATGTGATGAAGCCACAAGTGCTCTTGATCCAAATACAACGCAGTCCATCTTAAAGCTTTTAAAAAGAGTGAATAGCACATTGGGAATTACTATTGTTTTAATCACTCATGAAATGAAGGTAGCTGAAAGTATTTGTCACCGAATTGGGGTTTTAGAAAAAGGTCGGTTAATTGATGTGGTAAAGAAAGAGAAATTAGCTAATCTAACTGATTTGCATCCAGGGACAAGAGCGTTATTGGCGGTGGAAGAATGTATCGTATAGCAGATTTATTATTTCAATCAACGCTAGAAACCTTGTATATGGTTAGTTTATCAACTCTGTTTGCATTAAGTTTAGGTTTTCCCTTAGGTATTTTATTAGTCATTACTAAAAAGGACAACATTTTGCCCAAGGAAAAGTTTAATAAAACACTTAACACAGTTATAAATATTAGTCGATCCATCCCATTTATTATTTTAATGATTATTTTATTTCCACTTTCCCGAATAATTGTTGGAACAACTATTGGAACAACGGCATCAATAGTGCCATTATCCATTGCTGCATCGCCTTTTGTAGCCCGAATGATTGAAAGTGCTTTACTGGAAGCGGATCCAGGTGTTATTGAAGCCGTTAAAGCCATGGGATCAACGCCTTGGCAAATGATTACCAAGGTGCTCATTCCTGAAACTCTACCATCTATAGTATTGGGGATTACAATAACAATTATCAACATTATTGGTTATTCGGCTATGGCTGGGGCCATTGGAGGAGGTGGTTTAGGCAATTTAGCGATTCGTTATGGATTTCATCGTTTTGAAACTAAAATTTTAATTGCAGCAGTTGTTGTGTTAGTTGTTTTAGTTCAGATTGTACAAAGTGTTGGTAATAAATTATCGAATATATTATTAGAGAGAATTAATTAAAAGGAGAAGATAAAAATGAAAAAAAATATTAGTATTGTTTTGGTTATTGTATTATTTAGTGTGTTAGTTGTTGGGTGTAGCCAAAGTGAAGGCGTATCTGAAGATTTAAATGTATTGAAAGTAGGGGCTACACCAGTACCCCATGGTGAACTACTAGAATTGATTAAAGAAGATTTGGCAGAAAAGGGTATAACTCTTGAAATTCTTGAATTTACAGATTATGTGAAGCCTAATTTAGCATTAAAAGATGAAGAAATTGATGCAAATTTTTTCCAACATCTACCATACCTTGAGAATTTTAATGAAGAAAATAATTTAGATTTAGTTTCTGTTGGTACTGTTCATGTGGAACCACTTGGCTTATACTCAGAAAAAATAGATAATATAGAATTATTAAAAGAAGGTAGTACAATCGCTATTCCTGCGGATAGTGTAAATGGTGGTCGAGCATTAATTTTACTTGAGACAGCAGGTTTAATTGAACTATCAGAGGGGGCGGGTCTTGAAGCCACAGAAGAAGATATCATTATAAATGAAAAAAAATTAAAATTTAAGGCAATTGAAGCAGCTCAAATACCAAGGGTTTTACAAGATATTGATGCAGGCATTATTAATGGGAACTACGCCATTGAAGCCGGTATTAATCCAATTGAAGACCATTTATTACTAGAAGGTGCTGAATCACCTTATGCAAACATTATAACAACAAGAAAAGATAATAAAGATGATGCGTCAATTAAAGTATTATTAGAAGCTTTAAGAAGTGAGAAGGTAAGAAAATATATAAGAGAAAATTATAATGGTGGAGTTGTACCAACATTTTAAATAAAAGAGCCTATCAAAATATTTTGATAGGCTTAATCTGTTTATTTACTGAGTTCATCATTCATGTAATTTCTTAAATAATCAAAATCAGAATATTGAGGATATTTCTCTTCACCAATATCAATAGCTTCCTTTGCCCGATCATAGGCTTCCATTCTTATAAGGGTTAAGCCTTTATAAATGTGGTATTTGACGGAATCTTCATATCTTGAAATACCAACAAAGGTTATACCCAAAGTAATAACAGGAATCACCAAAAGTGTTATCAATTGACGTTTAAAATCAAAAGGGTGGTTCTTAATGTGTACAGCATAAGTAATGATTATGCCGCCAACCAGTCCCCCTAAATGACCAACGTTATCTATATTTGGATGCATAAATCCAATAACTAAGTTGATTCCAATAAGGATTAAAAAACTGTTACCATAAATCTTTTTATAACGTTCTTTAAAGGTAAAATATAAAAAGATATGACTCCCAAGCAAACCGAAGACAGCGCCTGAGGCACCAGCGGATATAGAAGCATTAAATAAAAAACTTGCTAGTGATGAAACAAAACCTGAAAAGAAATAAATTGCTAAAAATCTTTTCTTTCCAAATATTACTTCAATATCTCGGCCGAGAATATATATTGCTAAACAGTTAAAGCCTAAATGATAAAAACTTAAGTGTAAGAATATTGGTGTAAAAAATCGATAGTATTCACCATCGGCAATTAGAAAATTAACTTTAGCACCAAATCTTACAATGGTTTTAGTGGAAAATGATGGATCAATCAAAAACATAATTGTAAAAACTATGATGTTAATACCGATTAAGTATTCTGAAATATTTCGTTTTTTTAGTTCATCTATAGATAAATTAATTGTTGTCACCTCTTATTTAAAAATGTTTTTTTCAAAAGCTCTTGCGGTTGGCGTGTCTGCAATGCCACCTTCTGCTGTTTCTTTTAAGTCGGGATGCATCTTTTTGCCAACACGATACATGGCTTTAACGACTTCATCAAAAGGTATTTTTGTCTCAATACCTGCAAGGGCCATATCTGCTGATAACATAGCGTTAGATACACCTAATGCGTTACGTTTCGCACAGGGGAGTTCTACTAGACCGGCAACAGGATCACAAACCAGTCCAAGTATATTTTTTAAAGTAAAACTAGCTGCTGATAAAGCTTGTTCAGGTGTTCCACCTAATAGTTCAACTAATGCAGCAGCAGCCATTGCAGAAGCCGTTCCCGTCTCCGCTTGACAACCACCCTCTGCGCCAGAAACTGTAGCGTTATTTGTTACAATATATCCAATAGCAGAGGCTGTAAAAAATGCATTCGAAACAATTGCCTCGGGAATACTAAAGCGATTAGCTGTCGAAATAATTGTTGCTGGTAAAATCCCAGAAGAACCAGCTGTCGGTGCTGCAACAATTCTTCCCATACGTGAATTTTCTTCCATGACAGCCATGGCACTGATAACACCATTTAAAATACTTTTACCAGATATTGTATTGTATTTAAGAGAATATTCTTCTAATGCTTTGGCTTCACCACCAATGAGACCTGTTAATGAAAGCTTAGAATCCTTTTTACCATTTTCAATAGATTCTTCCATGACTTGTATTGTTTCTTTCATTTTGTCTATAACTTCTTTTTCTGTCAGTTTGAATTTTGAAATTTCTCTTTGAATCATGACCTCAGCAATTGATTTGTCTTCCTTTTTACAAATTATAAGTAGTTCTCTGCCATTTTTAAAATTCATAAAACCTCCTAAAACATGTAGACTTTATGGATGCCATCTACATTACTTAATAATTCATCTCTAATAGAGTAATCAAATTCGTCGTCTAATTCAATAATCATATTTGCATCACCAGTGTCTTCTTCTCTAATCACACTCATGGTAGAGATATTTAAGCTTTTTTCTGCTAAGATGCCAGTGACTTTAGAAACGATGCCTGGAATGTTTTTATGATTAGTAATAAGTGTTGGATTACCACCACTAAAATTAACATTCAATCCGTTTAATTGGTTAATCATAATTCGACCGCCGCCAATAGAAGATCCTTGAATAGATAGAACAATGTCTTCCTTAGTAGTAATTTCAATTAATACAGTGTTGGGGTGTACTTCTCCCAAATCTTTAGGTATAAACTCAAAGATAACACCTTGGTCCGTAGCTATTTGATAAGCATTTCTAATATTAACATCCTTCTCATTCATGCCTAAAACGCCACCAAGAAGCGCTTTGTCGGAGCCATGACCTTTATAAGTCTTAGCAAAAGAACCATGGAGATAGAAAACAACACTTTTGATACTGTTTTCAGCAATTTTATTGGCAACTAAACCAATTTTTGCTGCCCCGGCTGTATGAGAACTAGAAGGACCAATCATAATGGGTCCTAGAGAATCAAAAACTGAAAAACTCATAGATCACCTCTTTTATTTTATAATAGTTTCTAAAGAAAGACGAATCATTTCATTAAGTGCTGTTTCTTTTTCTTCGCTTGTAATGGTTTCACCAGTTAAAATCGAATCGCTAATGGTTAAAATAGTTAAGGCTTCTACATTATACTCGCTTGCGATAGTAAATAGTGCTGAACTTTCCATTTCTACAGCCAATACATTAAAGTCCTTCCATGGTTGTGGGAAGTCCTTATTGTAAGAGTAAAAATTATCACTTGTAAGAATAGTGCCACTCTTAAAAGGCAAGTCCAATTCTTCTGAAGCTTTTAAAGCCTTCTTAAATAAGTTAAAACTTGGTGTTGGCGCATAATTATCAAAACCAAAAATTTTGTTATTCATATTTGAATTTGATGATGCACTCATAGGCACTACAAGATCTCTAATTTTGATATCTTCTTGAATTGAACCAGAAGTACCAATTCTAATCAATTTTTTAGCGTCATATTCTTTAATTAATTCTGTTACATATATGCTTATTGAAGGAACGCCCATGCCTGTACCTTGAACGGATACTTTTACACCTTTATAGGTACCTGTATACCCATGCATACCTCTAACATTATTATAACAAATGGGATTATCAAAGAAATTTTCAGCAATATATTTTGCTCTAAGTGGATCCCCAGGTAATAATACTTTATCTGCTATTTCTCCTTTTTTTGCTTCTAAATGAAAACTCATATCTAAATCATCTCCTTATTTACATTCTTTTATGATATTGCTTAATTCTATGGTTAATTATATTATAACATGACTTAAACTAACAGAAAAATATCAAAACATTGTGTTAAATCACTAAACTTTATGGTAAAATTAATTTAGTGTCACTAAACAATTAATGGAGGGATATCAATGGAAGTTATGGGAGAAATTTACGCCTTATTGGCTGCTGTATGTTGGATGATTACAGCAATAGCATTCGAAATAGCCGGGAAGGAAGTCGGCACCAATACGGTGAATATATTAAAGCTTATTTTTGCTTTTATTTTTATGGGCTTTATTTTATATTTTACTGGAAATAGTGTTTTATTAACAAATATTCCTTTGGACTCGTGGAAATTTTTATCAATTTCAGGTTTTATTGGGTTTGTTCTTGGAGATTTCTTTTTAATCAACGCATTTGTTATGTTAGGCTCGAGAGTTTCCTTATTAATCATGTCAAGTGCGCCAATTATTTCAGCAATTTTAGGTTTTTTCGTATTTAATGAAGTGTTATCAATTTACTCAATTATTGGTATGACTTTAACAATTGTAGGGATTACTATGGTGCTTTTAGTAAAAGATCAAAAAGAAAAGAAAATTAAATTATCCCATCCAATTAAAGGTATTGTCTATGGGTCTCTTGGTGCTCTTGGCCAAGCTATTGGATTAATTTTTTCAAAATTAGGTATGGGAAATTTGAATATATTTGAAGCAACACAAATTAGAATTTTAGCCGGTGTCATCGGTCTTGTAATCATTTTTACCTTAAGAAATGACTGGTACAAATTAAAAAAGGCTTTTACGAATAAAAAAGTATTTTTAAGTATTGTCATTGGTGCGTTGTTTGGTTTAGCTTTAGGTGTTGTTTTTTCATTATTAGCTATAAGAAATACATCAGTTGGTATCGCTTCTACAATTATGGCTATTGCACCAGTATTGATTATACCGATTTCTATTAAAGTATTTAAAGAAAAAGTAGACTTCAAAGCAATATTAGGTGCATTTATTGCCATTGCAGGCGTAACAGTTTTAATGGTTTTTTAAAATAAAAAAACGTACTAATCTAATATTAGATCAGTACGTGGTCTGCAAGTTCTTGTGGGGAAAATTGACGGTTATTTTACCACAGAGTTTAACTTCTTTTGATATTGAGAAATTTTTCTTGCAACTTTGTTTTCGTGAAAAAGATTTTTTTCACCTGCTTGGTGATACTTTTTCTGTAATTCGTTAAAGTATTTAGTCGCTTCCTCAAGGTTATTTGCTTCAACTGCTCTGTTAAAGTCTTTTTCTAAGAACTTAAGTTCATTTTTTCTTTTTTCATTTAGTTCAGTCTTAGTTTTTATAACCTTAACTCTTTTCTTAGCTGATTCAATAATCGGCATATTTTTCACCCCCTAGATGATTTAACATATAAATGCTAACATGAAAACCTTTAAAAATCAAGTGATAATTAAAAGAATTCACGTATTATATTCTTTTACTACGCTCAGATACTCAGTATATTATAAGACACTTAAAAAATCAACTTAAATTAACAAAAAAGCTAATTTAGTATTTTATTGACAAAGAGATTAACTAAATCCGGATCAAATTGAATACCAGAGTATTTTTTTAATTCTTTGATGGCTTCTTTTTCAGATACTTTTTTCTTATAGGGTTGGTCGTGGGTCATAACATCATAGGCTTCAACAATACCTAAAATTCTAGAGAGCAAAGGGATATCTTCCCCAACTAATGCCCCAGGATAGCCTTTACCATTCCACCACTCATGGTGGTGCAATACAATAGTAGAAATAAAAGAATATTCATCTGTTGATTTTAAAATACGATAACTTGAAACAGGATGTTTCTTAACAATATCCCATTCAACAGGATTTAATGGACCTGATTTTTTAATGATCTGCTCTGGGACAACTATCTTTCCAATATCGTGAAATTTCGCAGCATTAATCAATCGTACAATTTGCGTTGGTTTTAATTGAAGAATTTTGGCAAACTTTGATAAATACTTTTCCATACCATCAATATGTTCAAAGGATTCATAATTCTTCTCTATTAATTGATCAAAAATACTTGTTAAAATTTCTTTTTTCACTGAAGCGCTATTGATGAGTTTGTTATTATACATTTCTTCTTCAGCAATATTTATAAGTTCGGATACTGTATTGACTTGAAAATTGCCAATACTACTACCAAGAGAGAGACTCACTGGAATACCATTAATGGCTTCATTTTTAAAAGTTCTTTTTAATTTCAGGAGTAGTTTGTTCACTAAATCTATAGATGTTTTTGGTAAAAAAATTAAAAATTCATCGCCACCCCAGCGGGCAACAATTCCTGTATCTTTAATGGTCTCCACTAGTTTCTCTGAAATTCTAATGAGAAGTGCATCGCCGAAGTCATGGTTATATACATCATTGATGAGTTTCAAAGCATTGGCATCGCCCATAATAATTCCAATCGTATTATTATCATCATTTATTTGTTTTAGTTTTTCTTCTAAATAGGCTCTGTTATAGAGGCCTGTTAATTTATCATGATATGTTAAATATTCAATTTTTTCTTTGATTTTTTCTTCTTGAGTAACATCTCTAATAAGCACACCAAAATGGTTGGTTTGTGGTTTAAAAATTGAGCATTGCAGAATTTTCTCTCTTGCTTCATCAAAATATTTGAATTGATTCTTTTCTGGTATTTCACCCATTCTTTTATAAGCTTGAAGGAATCGTCTATAATTGCTTTTAAAAATTTTACTACCGGGTTTATTTAAAATATCTTTTCTTGGATAATCAAATATTTCTTCAAATTTCGGATTGATTTCTACAATTTTAAAATCATCATTTACAACTTCACATAAAGCGAGTCCTTTATCCATCGATTGCACAAGGGAGCGATACTTTTTCTCGCTTTTGCGAATACGTTCTTGAGCATTGTATTGATCGGTTATATCTGAAAAAGTCGCGTAGATATGACCTTCATTTTCAGAATGGTCAAGGGATAAGGGTTTTGCTTTAACGTCTAGAATTTTCAGATGATTATTTGGTGTTTTGATTTTTAGATGATAAGCGCCTGTAATATTCTTTTTTCGCATTTCTGTTTGTTGATTAATGAAAGGATAAAATCTTTTAGGAATAAAGTCTTTAATGGTTTTACCTATTAATTGATTGGCAGGCATTTCAAAAATTCTTGCTGCTGCTTTGTTGGCATAAATAAATTCTTCTTTGGTATTATGTAAAATTAAACCTTCATTCATTTGTTCCACGAGTTCTGAATACTTAATACGTTCTTCAGTTAAGATTTCCTTTGTGGCTTCTAATTCAGAAATATCTAAATACATGGCATAACCACCCATAAGACCTTCATGCGAGTGAATAGGGATGCCTTGAATGATACAACAAATCTTTCGGCCGCTTTTAGAATAACGATAATCTTTATCATTTGATATGATCCCCATTAAAAGTTTTTCAGTTAAAAATCGATTAGCCGAATGTTTTTTCGCCGAATCAAAAATATCATCGATGTCACGGCCAATGATTTCCTCCTTTGTAAATTCAAAGAGTTCAATAAAGCGCTGATTGACATCAAGGACGATATGATCTCTGTTAAAACGAATAATACCTTCATTTGCATTATCAAATAATGCATTATACCATAAATTATAGTTTGACATGACACACCTACCCCTAAATTTTGTGTTACTACAATTGTATTACATTTTTGTAAAAAAACAAATAAAAGAATGTAAAATCATAGAAAAGTGGGGGATATTTAATAAATTTTTTAAGTATATCGTTAAAATATACATCATTGTGAAGATAGGTTTCTTATGATATAATGGCTAGGAATGAATGTAGGGAGGCAAAATGCAAAAAGATAGGCAATCAAAAATTAGGAATTTTTCAATAATAGCACATATTGATCATGGTAAATCAACACTTGCTGATCGATTAATACAAATGACAGGACAATTAACGGAACGTGAGATGCAAGAACAAGTGCTAGATACTATGGATTTAGAAAAAGAACGTGGTATTACCATTAAGCTTCAAACAACAAGATTAGAATATACAGCAAAAGATGGTGAAACCTATACATTAAATCTAATTGATACCCCAGGTCATGTTGACTTTACATATGAGGTTTCAAGAAGTTTAGCTGCTTGTGAAGGTGCAGTTTTAGTGGTAGATGCTGCCCAAGGGGTAGAAGCACAAACCATGGCCAATGTACACTTAGCCGATGAACAAGGCTTAGAAGTCTTTCCAGTACTGAACAAAATAGACTTACCAAGCGCAAGACCTGATGAAGTTATAAAAGAGATTGAAGATGATTTGGCTATTTTAGCTCAGGATGCACCAAGAATTTCTGCTAAAGATGGCATAAACATCGAAGATGTATTAGAGCGTATTGTTCAAAGGGTACCAGCGCCAACTGGGGATGAAAAGGCCCCATTAAAGGCTTTGGTTTTTGATTCAATGTATGATTCTTATACAGGTGCTATTGCTTATGTACGTATATTTGATGGTCAAGTTAAAAAAGGCGATAAAATTCGTATGATGTCAAATGGCTCAGAATATGAAGTTGCTGAAGTTGGCGTGCATACACCAAAGCAACATAAAATGGATGCTTTAAGAGCTGGTGATGTTGGTTATATTACAGCGAGCATTAAAAATGTAAGAGACTGTCGCGTTGGAGATACCATTACAAATGCGAATCGGCCAACAGAAAAGCCACTACCAGGATACAAGAAAGTAACACCTATGGTCTATTGTGGTATTTATCCTTTAGGGGATCAGAAAGTTGACGATGTTCGAGATGCTTTAGAAAAGTTACAATTAAATGATGGGGCATTAATCTATGAAGCAGAAACATCTGCTGCCTTAGGTTATGGTTTTAGATGTGGTTTTTTAGGTTTATTACATTTAGAGATAATTCAAGAACGATTGATTCGAGAGTTTGATTTAGATATTATTTCTACTTCACCAAGTGTTATATATAATGTAAATATGAAAAGTGGAGAAAAAATAAAAGTTCAAAACCCTTCAAATTTACCGGATTTAACTTTAATAGAAAATATGGAAGAACCTATTGTAAAAGCTGATATTATGGTTCTGAAAGACTATGTCGGTAATGTTATGGCCTTATGCGAAGAACGCAGAGGTACAATGCTTCATATGGAGTATTTAGACGAAATGAAAGTGATGATTCATTATGAATTACCACTGAATGAAGTTATTTACGATTTCTTTGATACATTAAAGTCAATTACAAAAGGTTATGGTTCTTTAGACTATGAATTATTAGAGTACCGACCAGCTGACTTGGTAAAGTTGGATATTCTTATAAATAAGGAAAGAATCGATGCTTTCACAATGATTCTTCACAAATCTAGTTCGGTTTATAGAGGTCGAAGAATATGTGAAAAATTAAAAGACACGATTCCAAGACAAATGTTTAATATTCCTATTCAGGCAGCTATTGGTAGTAACGTCATTGCTCGAGAGAATGTTAAAGCGATGCGTAAAGATGTAACGTCTAAGTGTTATGGTGGTGACATTACCCGTAAAAAGAAATTGCTTGAAAAGCAAAAGAAAGGTAAGAAACGAATGCAGAAATTCGGAAATGTTGAAATTCCACAAAAAGCATTCTTAGAAGTGCTTAAATATGATGATGAATAAAGAGAAACGAAGCATATATATCCATATCCCGTTTTGCCAAAAGAAATGTTTTTATTGTAATTTTAGATCAACAACGGATGATACATTAGTTGAAGATTATATCAAGGGATTAATAAAAGAGATTGTTTTGTATAAAGACTTATTAAAAACAAGTATAATAGAAACAATTTATATAGGCGGTGGCACGCCTTCTTTTATTAGTGAAACATATATTGCTGAAATCATCGAGACGATTAATAAGTATAATGATTTATCTCAGTTGAAAGAATTTACCATTGAAGTGAATCCTGGGACCCTTAATGAGAAAAAATTAAGAACCTATAAAAAACTTAGGATTAATCGTTTAAGTATGGGCTTACAAAGCAGTGATAATAAAATGTTAAAGACCATTGGGAGAATTCATACCTTTGAAGAAGCAAAAGCTGCTTATCATTTGGCAAGGGAAATTGGATTTGAAAATATTTCTCTAGATTTGATTTTTGGATTACCCGGACAAAGTATAAGTGATTTTGAAGTCTCTATTAATGAGGTGATCAAATTAGCGCCTGAACACATTTCTGCTTATAGTCTAAAGGTTGAAGAAGAAACCCCTTTATTTAATCTGATTAAAGAGAAAACCTTAGTATTACCTAAAGAAGAAATGGATCGAGAGATGTATCAACAATTGATCCGTTTACTGGAGAAAAATAACTACCATTTATATGAAATATCAAATTTTTCTAAAAAAGGTTACGAATCAAAACACAATATGGCTTATTGGAAAAGACAAGAGTATTTTGGTTTTGGATTAGCGGCCCATGGCTATTTAAAAAATAAACGTTATGGCAACACAGAAAATTTTGATGATTATTTTCAAATGCTATCAAAAAATAATCGACCAATAATAAGTGAGGAATCTCTTAACAAAGAAGATGCTTTATTTGAAGAAATTATGCTTGGCCTTCGATTGAAAAAAGGAATTAATTTAAAAAAACTTAATAAAAACTACGCTATAGATTTTTTAAATAGTAAAAGAGAAACGATTCAATTTCTTTTAGATGAAGAACTAATAACAATTAATAAAGAGTCTTTGAAATTAACAATTAAAGGGATGGATTTAAGCAATCAAGTCATAGCACAGTTAGTTGATTATCACTCTAACATAGAGAGTGATAAAAACCCTTGACAAAGAAAATATTATATGGTACCTTATAATTAGCAAAAGAGATACGTGGGTGCTAATTATTTTTTTGTTTAGAGTTTAGCACTCGAGGCAACAGAGTGAAAAAACTTTGAATTAAAGCTTGACAAGAATGCTAAGATATCTTATGATAACATTGTTGTCAAAAGGACAATGAGAGTGCTAAAGGTGATAAAATGAGTATAGATGATAGAAAACTAAAAATTTTACAGCTTGTCATTCGAGATTTTATTACAAATGCTGAACCTGTTGGATCAAAAACAATAAAAGAAAATAGTTCTTTAGGTGTATCATCAGCAACGATTCGTAATGAAATGGCAAGATTAGAAACACTAGGTTATCTTGTTCAACCTTATACATCAGCTGGACGCATACCATCAGAACAAGGGTATCGTGTCTATGTTGATAATTTAATGAAGTTAGAAGTATTAGGTTATGAACAACGAGAAATCATAAAGAATCTGTTATTAAACAATGTAATTGAAGTAGAAGACGTCATTAAACAAGCTTTATCAATTTTAACAGAAATGACAGACATGACAACGATGGTTTCTTTACCACAATTTAATCGTTCAAAATTAACAAATTTAAAACTAATAAATATTAATGACTCAAAGGTATTACTGGTATTTATTTCTGATACAGGTATTGTTAAAAACATTCAGTTACCAATTGAAGGCATTGATCAAGATGTTTTAGATTTAATCAGTAATGTAATGTTAAAACGTTTAAAAGGTTCCAATATTAGCGACATTACGGTTAAGAAAATTAGTAATATTAAATCTGTCTTACCACATTTTAGACATGTGATTGACTATATAGTACCGGTACTTAGAGATACACTTAAAAATATGGACGATATAGATGTCAAATTAGATGGCATTAACAAAATCTTTGATTTACCAGAATTTCAAGAGGTGCCTAAAGTTAAAGAGTTTTTAACTACCCTCGAAGATGATGATGTTTTAAGAAGACTTTTAAGTTGCAAATCAGATCAAGAAATTTCAGTTAAAATAGGTGAAGAAGTCGGTCTTGAGGAAGTAAAAGATTGTAGTGTTGTTTCAGCTGCTTATAAGATTAATGGTTATCAAGCAGGAAGAATTGGCGTTATTGGCCCGACACGGATGAATTATCCAAAGGTTATTTCTACAGTAACTTATGTAGCGGATACATTAACTGAAATCTTTTCTGGAATATATTTATAAAAAATATAAAAGGGTGATTAAATGGAAAAAGTAAATGAAAAAAATGAAGAAGTGTTAGAAACTTCTGAGGAAGAACAAGAAGAAATTTCTGTAGAAGAAGTGGAAGTTGAAGAAGTACCAGCAGTAGATGAATTTGAAGAAGCTTTAGAAGAAGCGAAGGATAAGTATTTAAGATTGCAAGCGGAATTTCAAAACTACAAAAAAAGACAAGAAAAACAAAGAAAAGATCTAATCAAGTACTCTCATGGGGAAGTTATTAAAGATGTTTTACCAATTATTGATAACTTTGAACGAGCAATTGACTCTTCCAAAGAAGATCAAAATGCTGAGTCATTACTTGAAGGGATTAAAATGATCAAAAATAGTTTTGATGAGTTCTTAGAAAAAAATAAAGTTGAAATAATTGATACTGTCGGCGAGAAATTTGATACAAAATACCACCATGCAGTAATGAAAGAAGATACTGAAGAATATGACCATAATGAAATTATTCAAGAATTACAAAAAGGCTATATTTTAGAAGGTAAAGTTATTCGACATGCAATGGTAAAAGTTGCTTCAAATAAAGAAAACTAAAATTAAAAATACAAGGAGGAAATATAATGGGAAAACTTATAGGTATTGACTTAGGTACAACAAATTCATGTGTTTCGGTAATGGAAGCTGGAGACCCAGTAATTATTCCAAATGCAGAAGGTAATAGAACGACACCATCAATTGTAGCGTTTACAGACGATGGGGAACGATTAGTAGGTGAAACAGCAAAGCGACAAGCAATAACAAACCCAGGTGGAACGATTAGTTCAATTAAAAGACATATGGGTAAAGATTTCACAGCAGAAGCAAATGGACAAAAATTAAAACCAGAAGAAGTTTCAGCAATGATTTTACAGAAGTTAAAAGCTGATGCTGAGAGTTATTTAGGAGAAACAGTAACTGAAGCAGTTATTACAGTGCCCGCTTACTTTAAAGATGCCCAAAGACAAGCGACAAAAGATGCTGGTAGAATTGCTGGTTTAGATGTAAAGAGAATTATTAACGAACCAACAGCAGCTTCTTTATCTTATGGTTTAAATAAAAAAGATGTTCAACAAAAGATTTTAGTATTTGACTTAGGTGGCGGTACATTTGACGTTTCAATTCTAGAGGTAGGCGACGGTGTATTTGAAGTACTTGCAACGAATGGTGACAATGATTTAGGTGGAGACGACTTCGACGAAATCTTAATGAACCATATTGCAGAAGACTTTAAAAAGAAAAATGGTATTGACTTAAGAGAAGATAAAATGGCACTTCAAAGATTAAAAGAAGCTGCTGAGAATGCTAAGAAAGAATTATCTACAAAGCAATCAACAAATATTAACTTACCATTTGTTACTGCAAATCAAAGTGGACCATTACATTTAAATATGGATATTAACCGTTCTACTTTTGAAAATATGACTTCAGGTTTAATTGATCGTACAATGGGACCAACAAGAAAAGCATTACAAGATGCAGATTTAACTGCTTCTGATATTGATGAAGTTATCTTAGTTGGTGGATCAACTCGTATCCCTGCTGTACAAGAAGCCGTTAAGAAAATTACTGGTAAAGATGCTCACAAAGGTATCAATCCTGATGAATGTGTAGCAATTGGTGCTGCAATACAAGCAGGTGTATTAACTGGTGATGTAAACGACGTATTATTACTTGATGTTACACCATTATCATTAGGTATTGAGACATTAGGTGGTGTATTTACAAAGTTAATCGATCGAAATACAACTATACCAACAAAGAAGAGCCAAATATTCTCAACTGCACAAGACAATCAAAGTGCTGTAGATATTCACGTATTACAAGGTGAACGACAAATGGCTTCAGGCAATACGACCCTTGGTAGATTCCAATTAGATGGTATTCCACCAGCAAAAAGAGGTATACCTCAAATAGAAGTTGCATTTGATATTGACTCAAATGGTATCGTAAATGTACATGCAAAAGATAAAGGTACAGGTAAAGAGCAGCATATTACAATTACATCTTCTACGAACTTATCTGAAGAAGAAATAGAAGCAAAAGTAAGAGAAGCAGAAGAACATGCTGAAGAAGATAAGAAAAAGAAAGAATTAATTGAAGCACAAAATAAAGCCGATTCATTAGCTTATCAAACTGAAAAAACAATTAATGAAGAAGACGTTAAAATGACTGATGAAGAAAAATCAACAATTCAAGGCAAAATTGATCACTTAAAAGAAGTTAAAGATAGTGACGATATTGATGCAATCAACAAAGCAATTGAAGATTTAAATGAAGCCTTCGCACCAATCGCTCAGAAAATGTATCAGCAAGAAGCTCAACAGCAAGAAGCGCAACAAGGCCCAACAGGTGGTCAAGCTGCTGCTGATGAAGAAGAAGATGTTGAAGATGCTGATTTTGAAGTAGTAGACTAAAGATAATAGGCACCTCCAAAGGGGTGCCTATATATCTATTTCTGGGAAGGTGATAGAAGTTGAGTAAAAAAGATTATTATGAAATATTAGGTGTTGATCGAAGCGCTGATGAATCAGAGTTGAAAAAAGCCTATAGAAAAAAAGCAATGAAGTATCACCCAGATCGAAACAATGGGGATAGTGGTTCAGAAGAAAAGTTCAAAGAAATAAATGAAGCTTATGAAGTACTTAGTGATAAAGAAAAAAGAAACATGTATGACCAATTTGGACACGCCGGTGTCAACCAACAAGGTGGACCAGGTGGCGGTGGTTTTAGTGGCCAAGGTTTTGGTGGCTTTGAAGACATCATCAACGAAATGTTTGGTGGTGGTTTTAGCGCGGGCACAAGAAGTTCGAGAAACAGACCACAAAAAGGTAAAAGTATTCAAGTAAATATAACTGTTTCTTTTACAGAAGCAGCGACGGGTGTAAAAAAAGATATTAAATTTTATCGGACTGAAGAATGTGGTACATGTAATGGATCTGGTGCCGAACCGGGGAGTTCTTCACATACTTGTGATCAATGTGATGGTACTGGCGAGATTCGTTATAGACAAAGAAGTTTATTTGGAGAATCTATTTCAGTTAAGACCTGTGATAAGTGTAAAGGAACAGGAACTGTTTATGATACACCATGTCATACTTGTAAAGGTCATGGAAAAGTTAAAAAATCTAAGAAGATTGAAGTGGATATTCCAGCAGGCATCTATCATGGCGCAAAAATGAGTATTCGTGGTGAAGGAAACCTTGGTTCAAAAGGTGGTCCGAGAGGCGATGTTTATGTCGTTGTAAGCGTTAAGTCTCATGAAATATTTAAGCGTGATGGAGACGATGTTTTCTGTGAAATACCAATTACATTTACACAAGCAGCTCTTGGAGCCGATATTATTGTACCAACGTTAGATGGTAAAATTTCAGTAACTGTTGCACCAGGAACCCAAAGTGGAAAACAATATCGATTAAAAAATAAAGGTTTCCCAGTATTGAATGGTTATGGTAAAGGTAATCAATATGTACGTGTGAAAGTAGAAGTACCAAAGAATTTAAATGCAAAACAAAAAGAATTGTTGAAGCAATTTGAAGAAGAAAGTGATGCAAATGATGGCTATACTCAACGCGATAATTTCTTTGAGAAAGTAAAAAACTTATTTAGCTAAATAGATGATGGTTAGATCGTAATAGATCTAACTATTTTTTTTTGTTTATTATCGAGTATGTACTCAAGCATATTTGCAGCTATTGGAAAAATTATATATTAAAGGGTTATAATAAATTTTTCATCACTATAAGTGTATTATGATTGTTATTTTTCAAACATAATGATAATATATAACTATTGTATAAAAAATACAGTCTAAATTATAAAAATCATTAAACTTAAGGATTTCATCACATTTCCATTGATATTTTATTGACTTTTGATATAATCTAAAACGTTAGTCTAATATGAGAATATAAAATAAATAATTTGTGAAGATCTGTAGAGTTAAAAAGTGTAGAGGAGATGAAAATGACAAAAAATAAGAGTGACAATTCAAAGAAAAATGTTAAAGCATCTAAAAAGAATGATGCAATAATGAAATCAAGCTCAATAAAAACAAAAATTTTAATTATTCCATTGATTATTATTCTTGTGGGGGTAATAGTAATGGGAGGTATCTCTTCTTATATTGCTCGAGAGAATTTATTAGACGAAATGAAAAGTAGTGGCGCTGCTCGTTTAGAGCAACTTGAAAGTCGAGTAAATGATAATGTAAAAGCTGTCAATAATATTAATGAAAGTTTAACTGACAAGATTCAGATGACGGGTAATATGATTGTTAGAAATCAATTAAGATTAAGCAGTGGGTTTCTAAAAAATCTTGCTACTGATGGAGATATTGTTGAGTTAAATTGGTTTAATAGATATGGAGAAATAGTATATTCTTCTATTGATGCCTATGTGGGTTGGGAAGCACCTGAAGACCATCCAGTACATAATTTTATTAATAGTAATGAGAAAATTTTTGTTGAAGAAATCAGAGAAGACAGTGAATCCGGTGAATTTAGAAAATATGGTTATGTCCGTGGTACCAATGGCCAGTTTGCTCAAATCGGGTTGAATGCGGACCGTGTTCAAGAATTAACAGATGATTTTTCTTATCAATCTTTAGTGGATGAAGTAGGTGCTGAAGAGGGTTTAGTTTATGCACTTTTTATTAACAAAGATTTAGAAGCAATCGCACATAGTAACCATGACCGAATTGGCATTGAATTAACGGATGATGGAAGTAAAACAGCCGCCATTGATGGAGAATTTTCTAGCTCGGAGTTTTACTATGAAGCAGAAGACGTTGAAGTATATGATGTTATTTATCCTTTAACTGTTGATGGGGAACATATTGGTGCATTGAATATTGGTTTCTCAATGGCTAAAGTTCAAAATGCAATACAAAAGAATATTATGATCTTTATTGGTGTCGGTATTGCTATATTCTTACTTATTGGTTCGATATTATACTTATTCTCAAGTAATATTATTAAAGTTGTTAGTGAGTTATCTAAGGATATGAGTACTATGGCATCAGGAGATTTTACTGTAAGTGCCCCTGAAAAAGCTTTGAAGCGTACTGATGAGTTGGGGACCATGGCTAGGTCAGTAAAAGGTATGATTGAGGCCATGCGGAGTACTTTAGGCGAAGTAAAAGATAAATCAGGACAAGTGAATAATAGTGCGGATGCTTTAGCCGGTACTTCAGAAGAAATGTCAAGATCATCTCAAGAGTTATCAGAAACAATACAACAAGTGGCTGAAGGTGCAACAAATCAGGCAAGAGATATAGATGATATTGTTCGTTCATTAGGCGAATTAACTAACAATATTGATCGTGTTTATAATGAACTTGAAAATGTTAAGCATGAAACGGAAAACGCTGAAGAAAAAGCAAATGTTGGGAAAACTGAAATGAATATTCTTGTGAATTCAATCAAGGAAATTCGAGAAGCATTCAGATTAGTTGCTAATAAAGTAGAAACGCTTACGACTTCTGTAAATGAAATCAGCGGCATTACAGAAATAATTGCTGGTATTTCAGAACAAACAAATCTTTTGGCTTTAAATGCAGCCATTGAAGCAGCAAGAGCTGGGGAACATGGTAAAGGGTTTGCAGTTGTTGCGGATGAAGTTAGAAAATTAGCCGAAGAATCTAGTCAATCAACTGATCAAATTACAACTTTAGTTAATTCAATTACTAAAGAAACTGAAGAAGTGATTAAGACTTCAAAACGTGTAGAAAATTCTGTTCAAGAGCAGACAGTATCAGTAGAAAAAACCGTTAATTCTTTCGGAGAAATTTTAACATCCGTTGAGAATATTTCCCCACTTATGAAAAAGACATATATTGTGATGGATGAAATTGTTACTTCTAAAGAAACTGTTATGGCAAGAGTTGAAGATGTCAGCGCAATAACAGAGGAAAACTCTGCTGCAACACAACAAGTAGCAGCGGCTTCAGAAGAAATGACTGCTTCATCGGAGGAAGTTGCAGCAACAGCTCAAAACTTAAGTGATGTAGCAATTGATTTAAAGGATGATGTGAGTCAATTTAAAATTGAGTAGAAAAAAATTCACATAGAATTTATCATAAAGTAGCTAAACCAATCGGTTTAGCTATTTTAGTTTAAATATTTATGTGTTTTTTAATTTAAAAATAAGGTATAATTATTGTAAAGAGGTGGCTTATGGACTTAAAATTCAAATCAATAATCATTTTATTAATCATATCTGTTGCAATATTTGGTGTATATAATGTGAGAGAACTTGAAAATGAAATAACTAAAAACCAATACAATCAGTTGATTAATGATTTAAGTAAAGTCACCATTAATTTTAGTACTTGGATTAGTACTAAGAAGAAAATGATTGATACAACAAAAGATTTTGTCAATAATTTTACTTATGAAGAACTAACAAAAGATCATACGTCCAATCGGTTTTTGAATATTAATAATGATGATCCAGATGTATCGCAAGTATATATAGGTCTAGCGGATGGGAGTTTTATTACAGGTGGTTTATGGATTCCGCCAGAAGATTATGATCCAAGGTCAAGGGTTTGGTACCAAGATGCTGTGAAAAATGATGAAACTGTTATTTCTTCAATTTATACAGATCGAGAAACCGGGAATCAACTCGTCACCATTAGTTCACCATTATATATTGAGGAAGCATTTGTTGGGGTCATTTCTGCAGATGTTTTTTTAAATAATATTAGTGACTATTTAAAGAGACAAATTTTGGGTGAAAATATATATGCTTACCTTTTAGATGATCAAGGCGATATTATTGTACATACAACGAATCCTGGTTTGGTAGGATTAAATATTTATACGGATATTCAAAATGAAGTGATGATTAAGTATTTTGAAGCTGTGAAAAAGACTAAGGAAATAGTACATATGCAGTATATATATGATGAGAAAAACATTAAAGGTATCACTCAAAAGGTTAAAAATGTGAATTGGTATCTAGGTGTTGCTATAGAAGAAGAAGGTGTTGTCAACATATTAGGTAAGATTGATAAAGGCAATATATTATTCAATACTTTTGTCACAATTATTATTATTTTATTGCTCTATCTGATTATAAAAATAAAAAAAGAATTAGAAATTAAGAATAAGGTACTCACAATTGATAATAAAATAGATTTTTTAACGGGTATTTATAACAGGCGATATTTTAATAAATGGTTAGATAAGATTTGGGAAGAAGCGAAGGATACAACTGAAATAAGTTTACTGATGATGGATATAGATTACTTTAAAGAATACAATGACTATTATGGACATGTAAAAGGTGATGAAGTCTTAAAAGAAATTGTTTCAATTATTAATACATTAATAAGAGATGGGGATGTATTTGCAAGATATGGCGGAGAAGAATTTGCATTGATTCTTATGTAATGTTACTTTAAAAAATGCTAAAAAAATAGCAAAAAAAATAAGAGATGCTATTGATCAGGCAAACATTCCTCATGAAAAAACAATTTTGAAACATGTGACAGTCAGTATTGGTGTTTCTAGTATTATACCAACAAATTCAAGTAGAATTCGATCCTTTATTCACTCTGCAGATCAAGCCTTGTATAGAGCAAAAAATAATGGGAGAAATTGTGTTGCAGTAGATAGTAAAAGAGAGGAATGTTAATGGAGAAAAAAGTATTATCTCTAACCATTGGATCTGTATTATTTATTTCCTTTGGATCAATTTTTATTAGACTATCTAGTGCGCCGGCTTTAACAATAGCTTTTTATCGTATGTTTTTTTCAGTACTTTTATTATTACCGTTAATGAAGAAAAGAGATATTCAAGAACTTAAAAATATTAACAAAAGAGCATTGTCTTTATGTATTTTTAGTGGCTTCTTTCTTGCTTTGCATTTTGCTACATGGATTACTTCTTTAAGCTATACAACAGTTGCCAGTTCAACGGTACTTGTAAGTATGCATCCCATCATTATTTTAATTATAAAATGGCTTTACTATAAGAAAAAAATACACTTCAAAATTGCAATAGGTGTTTTTGTTACGTTCATTGGTAGCGCAGTGATTTCATATACAGGTTTTGGTATTTTTGATTCAAGGGAACTTCTAGGGAACGGCTTAGCTTTTGCCGGCGCTATTGCAGTGTCCTTTTATATTCTTATTGGAGAGAAGGTAAGAAAAGAAATTAGTGTGAACAGTTATACTTTTATTGTTTATTTGATGAGTTCTTTTTTCTTACTAATATTTGTAACCGTTGGTAAACGACCTTTAGTAGGGTTTCCATTAAAACAATGGGTATTGTTTTTAGCTTTAGCAGTCTTTTGTAATCTACTAGGTCATAGCGTCTTTAATTGGGCTTTAGGTTATTTGGATTCCTCTCTGGTTTCGATTATAATTATTTCAGAGCCTATTTTCGCAAGTATTTGGGCAATATTTATTTTTAGTGAAATGCCTAAGGTAAAAGAAATTGTTGGTGGACTATTAATTATTAGTGGTATCGTTTACTATATAAGAACAGAAAATCAATTAAAAAAAGAGAAGAGGAAAAAAGATGAAGTGGTACGCTGTCGTAGTTAAAACAAAGGAAGAACACATTGAAAGAATTGCAGGTTATCTACATAAAAAGGGTTCAAACGGTGTTTTAATTGAAGATTTTAAACCAATGCATTTAAATGAAAGCACTGGTGAGGTATCATTAGAGAAAAAAACAAAAATGGTTGACTATGTTTTTGTGAAAGGTTATTTCAAAAGTTACTTAAATGTTTTAGAGGAGATAAAAAATAAATTTAAAGATGAAATCATTAATGTCTTTGTAGAGGAAATTAACGAAGACTGGAAAGAGCAATGGAAAAAAAGTTTTAAAAGAATACAAGTAACAGACAATATATTAATCAAACCATCCTGGGATTTAAATACATCAAAAGCAAAAGTGGAAGTGTCTTTAGATCCAGGCATGGCTTTTGGTACAGGAACCCATGAAACGACACAGTTGAGTATAATGATGTTAGAAAAATATCTCAACAAAGAAGATGAAGTGTTAGATCTAGGTTGTGGCAGTGGGATCTTGTCCATTGTGTCATCAAAATTAGGCGCTAAGGAAATAACTGCTATTGATATTGATGAAGAATCAATTAAAGCATCAAAGGAAAATTTTAAGATGAATGATGTAAAAAATGTAAACTTACTTCAAGGTAATTTAGGCGAAATTTATTCACATCAATCGGATCTTATTGTTGCAAATATTTTAAGTGAAATTTTAACAAAATTAATTGACGATATTGTTAAGTGTATTGGAGAAAATACAGTTTTTATATCTTCGGGTATTCCAGTAGAAAAACTTAAAGTAATGAAAAAATTATACCAAAATAAGGGCTTGAAAATTATAGATGAATCTATCAAAGGTCATTGGTGTGTTATTGTAGCTAAAAAGTAGAGATAAGAAAGGGGTAATATGATGATTGGTTTGTTTTTAATACTAATAATTATTATTTTGGGTGTGATACTTTTTAAAAAATGGACAACTATTGAACATGAAAAACGAGTGAAGACTTATGAAAAGATTAAAGAAGCAATTAAAAAAAATGAATATGATGCTGTAGATCAGTTCGGACGAAGCCTTCTAATGCAGGCGATAAAGAATGACTTCACTGAAATAATAGATACTTTACTAGAAAACACAAGTGATCTTGACCAAAGTGATGAAAAAGGTGAGACAGCTTTATTTTATGCCATAAGATATAAAAACATTGATTGCTTAGAAAAATTAATTAGTAAAGATGTTAGTATAAATCATAAAAATGCTGATGGTGTTACTGCTTTATGGTATGCTGCTCAAAAAAATGACCCTAGATATGCTAGGATTTTAATTAATGCAGGCATTTCCCTTGATGACCAAGATCAAACCTATATACTTTCGCCAATAATGGTTGCGATTAAGAATCAACATTTAGAGACAATGAAAGTCTTATATGAAGCCGGTGCCGATTTGACTTTAGAGTCTGAAGAAGGAGATGTTAAAGCCTTGCTTGAACATTATGTCATCCCTAATTTGAAAGGCCATGGTCGGAAAGCTTATGTAATACAAGAAGTCATTCGACGGATGAAAGCAAAGATCAACAATGAAGATTTTGTAGAAATGAGTTATGAGACTTTTAGAAAATCAAATGATGAAAAGAAAGATAGAATAGAAACTTAACCAATAGTCATTGAATAATGACTATATTTTTTTGTAAAGAAATAGATAAAATGTTATAATGTATTTACCGACTGTAAAATTAAATCTATATATTTGGGGTATCGAAATAAAATAAAAGTATATACAGATTAATTGTAGAAAGTTATTAGGGGAAGGATATATGAAGAATTTAGAAAAAATGATGCTAATGATTATAGTAATAATTATGCTCGGATTCTTAGGAACTGCCTGTGATCGACCAGAAAAAGATGATGAAGCAAAAGACTTAGAGAGAAAAGAAGAAATGAATAAAACAGATGAAACAGTTATTAAGGTAGAAAATCCGTACATCATAAAATTAGATAAAATTGCTAATCAAATAATTAAAAACAATGGTGTATCTGTTCAAATGACTCTAAATCAAGCTTATGCCTCTTATGGGGCGTTAGTGGAAAATATTTATTATGCAGATGCTATGGGAAAAATGATTTTATCACCACCAATAATACAGTTACCCGAAGACTATGATGCAAGGGAACGACCATGGTATAAAAATGCTTTAGAAGAAGAACTATATAAACCATTGCCGTACCAAGACCAAACGGTAGAAAAAAATATTCAAACCATAGCGAAAGCACTTTATAAGGAAGATGAGTTAATAGGTGTTATTGGTATGGATTATGAATTAGAAGACGACCAAATAGTGAAAAATTTAGACCAAGGAGATGAGCCAATTGAAATGGGTAAAGAAAAATCGTTGTTGTCCGAGGAAGAAAGAGAAAAACTTATAAGCTATGTTAAAAATTTGAGTCATATAGTAGAAACAGAAGAAAATTTAGATGTATTAAAAGAGCACCTTGATGAACAAGTAGAAGGTGATATCAATGGAGTGGAAACAATTTATATAGCGAACAAGGATGAGATTTTTCTGATGACCCCCTATGAACAGCTACCAGATAATTATAATCCAAGTCTCAGACCTTGGTATGAATTAGCACTAAAAGATAGTATTTATATATCTGAAGCTTTTGTTGATGCACAGAGTAATGATACAATGGTTATTGTATCAAAAAAAATAGAATTAGAAGATGGTACCGTTGGTGTATTAGGAATTGATTTCATTATTGACTTATAGAAATTAGGTATCAAATTCATTTGCTTTGCTCATTTCTATGAGGCTTTTTTTATTTGAGCGAATTTTAAAAAGAGCCTTCGTCTGAATGTCACTAGGAAAGTCATTAAAATCACAATAGAAATACCAATTATTTTTCTTATAGTAATTGATGAACCAAGAAGCAGTGCAGAAGTAAGCAAAGTAATCCCCGGCATAATATTATTATAAGCTGATGAGACGGTAACACCTAAGTATTTAATTCCTAGATTAAAAAGATAATAGCCTATGGCAGATCCTATTAGGCTCACAAACAATAGATGACTGATGAATTCAATTGAAACATTAAAATCGGCAATGAAGTGAAGGGTTTCTTTTTGAAAGACAGTTAAAAATAGATTAATCAGCCCACCGGCTAAACTTTGATACATTAGCATGACTAAAGAATGGTAGCGGTTAACAATGTTTTCAACGCGTAGGGTATAATAAATCCAACCCAGGAGCCCCAAAAACATTAAAAAGATGCCGAAAAATAAATGAAGTGGGTTATTTTGTAAAGTTTCTAAATCAATAGCTAAATATACGCCAATGATAGAAATAATGAAACAACTCACGGTAAAATAATCAACTTTTGTTTTTGTAACAAAACTATAAATAAAAGCAGTGAGTAAAGGAATCATCGAGCAGAGTAGTGAACTTAAAGATGCAGATATGAATTTGAGTGAAAAGGTAAAAAAAATGTAGTAAAAACTCATACCCCAAAAACCAGTAATAATGAATTCTTTTAAATCTTTTTTGGAACGAATTCTTAAATCAAGTTTTAAAATTTTGCAAAGTAAAAAAAGAAAACTGCCAGCGATTAGAAATCTTAAAGCAATTAACAGCATTGAAGGAAAAACATCAACTAAAATTTTCATCGAAACAAAATTAATGGCAAAAATGGATGTCCCTAAAAATGCAAATATACTTCCTTTTAATTGATTCATAGTTTCTCCTTAATTTCTAATAAGATACAGCTTTACTTAATATTTTCTTCTGACTTTGAACTAAAATAATTGCAAAAATTATAAGTAGAATACCAACGACTTGATTAAAGTTTAATGTTTCTTTTAAAAAGAGAACACTTAAAATAATCCCTTCAAGGGGTTCAAAGGTGCCAATAATAGAGGCTTTTGCAGGACCTATTAACTGGACGCCTTTTTTTAATACAATAATAGCAATGGCAGTTGATACAGTTGCCATTAAAGCAATGGCAAGCCATGCGGGTAGTGGGATATTTAAATAAAAATCTTGTTTAACAAAGGAATATAGAAAGAATACTATGCCACTAAAAGTATTTGTATAGGCAGCGAGAACTAAACTATTCATTTGGTCTAGGGCTTTGATGTTTAAAGTCATAAGATAGATACTGTAGCCTAAAGCAGCAAGTAATGAAAAAGACATACCTAAATAATTAATTGTAAATATACCATTAAAAGCGATCAAGATTAAACCAATGAAGGAGATAAGCATCGCAAAAATTTGTTTAGTAGGAATTTTGTCTTTAAATACGAAAACGGTAATGCCATTAACGATTAATGGATAAGTATAGAAAATCATGACATGTATTGAAACGGGAATGTATTTTACACCAGTAAAATAAAAGGCAGTTGTCGCAACATAAATTATACCTCCAAGTAGGAACAACAGGCCTAATTGTTTTTTAGTAACTTTATAATTAATTTTATCCTTCTTAAGATAAATGTATCCCCATAAGATTATTGAAGCCATTAAAAAACGGAGGGTTAACATCAGATTTGGTGACAAATTATAAGTGTAGATTAATTTTGATAATGGCGCTGCAACTCCAAAACCAGCTGCCGCTATTAGTGTTAGTAGAATACCTTTTCTATCATTATTCATCATCGTCCCCTTTAATAATTAAATAAGATATTGATTTCAATAATCACGATTATATTATATCAAAGGATCACTGAAGATACTAGTATGATAATTAATTATCATATTATCTAATGTATTGATGACGAATAGTTTACATGAAATTAACAAGCTTTTGATATATTTAAATCATAATTAGTTATCAATTTCATTTAGGGAGTGATTTATGGAAAAGATTAAAGTTTTATTTATCAACTTGTCTAAAGAAAACTCCATCGAAGCTACGCATTGGGTGGAGTTGAATTTAGACGGTTTCGACCAAGCAAACGCTCGTTTTAAAGTAGAGCGTATGATATAATGTTTTTAACAAGACAAAAAGTTTAAAGTGTATTCTTAAGTAAAAGGAATCCACATCTTGTTAAACGACAATTGAATATATGGTGTTTCAGACAGTAGTCTTTATCTGAGTAAAATATTCAGAGCACCAACTTCAAAATGTACTTAAGAATCCAATTGTTTGGGGACGGACAAGGTGAATTGCCTAGTAAGAGACAGTGCCCGAGTGTATAAGGGTTGCCTGTATTAACAGATGAAAAAACTTAATTACCAAACTACACTTAAATCAAGCTAGTACTATACTTCTACAACGTATACGAAGTCTTGAAAAGAAGCACGATCCAAATATTTTATTTGGGTGGTGAGGCTCACACGATATTGTAAGGAATATTGAGCAGCTAAAGAAGATTTTAAAAATTATTTTGTACCACCAGGAATGGTATGATGGCAGTGGATATCCTAGGGGGATTAGCGGTAAAGATATTCCTATTGAAGCCCGAATTATAAGTGTATCGGATGCCTTTGAAGCAATGACAAGTGATCGGTGCTATCGAAAGGCACTTACTTTAGAAGAAGTAACGGCTGAGTTAGTTCAAGGAAAGGGCAGTCAATTTGCTCACTTCATAATAAACGATTTTTTAGAAATTTTAGAAAATAAAGAAAATATTGTTAATAAAATAATGACGGAGAAAGACTTCATAGCTTAGTTATCAAGTCTTTTTTTAATATAAAAAAACTCCTAAAAATAGGAGTTCATAAGATTAAGCATCTTCTTTGATAAATGATCCATCTTCTAAGGCTTTAAAAGCAGCGTTTAATTCTTTTTCTGTATTCATTACGATTGGTCCCCCCCAAGCAATAGGTTCATTGAGAGGCTCTGCAGCCATGAATAAAAATCTTGCGTCAGTTACACCTTTAATATCAATGGTATCGCCTTTTGTGAGTAAAACACCTTTAATATCTTCAAAGGCAACCTTTTTGTCTTGAATATCTACTGCACCTTTAATCATGAGTAAATAGACTGTTTTACTTTCTGAAATTTCATATTTAAAATGCTCATCTTTCTTAACTGAGACATCAAAATAGATTGGATCGACGTAGGTTCCTTTAACAGCACCTTTGACGCCTTTATAGTCACCACAGATGACTCTTACTTCTTCTGTATCATCTGAGTAAATTCCAAGATCATTCTTAGTAATGTCTCGATAGGCTGGTTCTGTCATTTTGTGTTCTTTAGGTAAGTTAAGCCAAAGCTGTGCACCTAACATTCGATCAGAGGCTTGTGGCATTTCTTGGTGGATAATGCCACTACCAGCGGTCATCCATTGACAGCCATAAGGTTCAATAACACCACTGTTACCTAAACTATCGCCATGTTCTAATTCACCTTCAATTAAATAAGTAATTGTTTCGATGCCACGGTGTGGATGCCACGGAAATCCTTTCGTATAATCATCAGGATTTCTTGAATCAAAAAAGTCCAATAATAGAAAGGGGTCCACATCTTTAACATCTTGTCTTGAAAAAATTCGGTTCAGTTTGACACCGGCCCCATCAGATGATAAACGACCGGCATATGTCTCTTGAATACTTCTAATCATAATACCTCCTTATTGTCACTAATATTATAGATACCTGAAATGAAAGACTTTAAACAAAAATACAGAATTCTATTCCTTATTCATAATGACACTTACGGTTTCATAAGGCATATCAATATCGTTTTGTGTTAATGTTTCAAATACTTTTTCTCTTAAATCATTTCTTAAAACAATATGTTTTTTCTCATCTTTGATCCATACACGAAAGATCAATTCAATATTGTAGTCATTCATTTTATTTAAAACTACCTCCGGTGGTGGTATTAATAAATAATAATCATTATTTTCAACTAATCGAAACAATACATTTCGAATTTTTTTTAAGTTCTCATTGGAAGCAACAGTAAATTCTATCTCAAGTCTTAAGTTGGGAAAATTGGTATAAGATGCAACAGTAGAATTTAGAATTTCAGCATTAGGTATAGACAACATCTTTCCATTGACAGTTATGAGTCGAGTGGAGCGCATAGTTATTTCATCTACTCTTCCATAATGGTTATTTACTTCAATTAAGTCACCAATAACAAAGGGTTTGTCCCAAAAAATAAAGATACCTGAAATAATATTTGATAACGCATCTTGTGCAGCAAAACCTAAAGTCAAGCCTGCAACACCGAGACTAGCCAATATGGCATTAATATTGACCCCAATTTGGGATAAGGCAGTAATGAGTCCTATAATGAATATTATACTTTTGGTAAGATTATTTATTAAATTTTGTACTGTCTTATCAAGATTAACTTTATTGAAGAGAATAAATAAAGTTTTTTTCAATATTTTCCAAAAAATAAAAAAGACTAATAAAATAAGTAAAGCTAAAATCATATTCGGTAGTATCTGTAAAGTTTTGTCCATGACTGATTCATAAGAAAAGGTGCTGTATAATCGATCAAGTATTAGATTCATATGACCCTCCAATTATTACTAAATTTCAAATAATTCTCTAACATTATTGATACCGAACCTACGAAATTTTAAACAAATTAACCAATAAAAAAACATTAATCTTAAAAGACTAATGTTAGCATATGTTTTTATTTAAAATATAGCTGGTGTATTAATTGTTAATACTTTTGTTTCTTTATTGGTTTTATTTTGCCACAAGTGTTTTTTAGTAGAAGGGTAATGAATTGAATCGTCTTTCTTTAAAGTATAGATTTCATCATCAAGTGTGATTGTTAATTCCCCTTCAAGGACATAAGCAAATTCTTCACCAGGATGATTGAAGGCATGGCCATGATTACTATTGGGTTGAATTGTAACAATCATTGATTCTAAAGCGCGATTAGGAAAAGTTCCGCTCAGGCGCGATAAAATCGATTGACAGCCATCCATTTGAAAGGATTTTCGATCCGCTTTCTTTACAAGAAAATGATGTTCTTCTGGGTTATTAAAAAAATATGTAATGGGCACATCTAATGCCGTCGCAATCTTTTTTAATGAAGTAATGGCTAATGTTGAATTACCTCTTTCGACTTGTGATAGAAAACTTATGGATAACTCAGTCTTCTCACTTAAGTCTTTTAATGTAAGATCTTTAGATTTTCTAAGTGTTCTAATTTTTTTTGATATTTTGTCAATCATATGTCCTCCAAATTTAATTTTGATTATCTTAATTGTACAAAATCGCTTCGCAATGGTGACCCTTGATCACTATCGCGAAGTGATTTTTATGTATTGATAGTAGACCTTTTTTTGAAAATGTATTATTGTTAAGTTACCACACGAAACAATTTAATACA
>Ga0306868_1000347_pt1 | contig 31644 bp, 32 predicted proteins | sample AntRauTorckE6832_FD_190411 | JGI IMG/M metagenome (GOLD analysis project Ga0306868, IMG submission 190411) | Saline lake microbial communities from Rauer Islands, Antarctica - Metagenome Torckler E6 #832 (v2) (version 2) | ecosystem: Environmental > Aquatic > Non-marine Saline and Alkaline >... | reverse complement strand
CAATAACACTTTTTTTGAATCTTAGTGCAACATCAAGAACACGAGCATAGCCAGATTTGAGTTTTCCGGTAAACCAACTTTCTTCAAGCTTACCTTTTGCCCCTTCCCCACTCAGTAGATAAAAACACATTGCAGGCGTTACCGTCATTGCTATCACTAAAGACGCTCCGATAGAAACAATGTATGCCAGTCCTAAAGGTTTCAGCATTCTTCCTTCAACTCCACTTAAAAAGAAAAGTGGAAGAAAAACAATCATAATTATGAGCGTAGCATTAATTATAGAAGATCGTATCTCTTTGGACGCCTCAAAAATAACATCAATTGATGCTCTTTGATTTTCTTCGGGGAGTTTTGAGTTTTCTCTTAGCCTTTTGAAAACATTCTCAACATCAATAATGGCATCATCTACAATTACTCCAATGGCAATAGCCATCCCACCAAGTGTCATTGTGTTGATAGTGATATCAAAGAATTCCAGAACAAATATGGAGGCGATTAAAGAAAGAGGAATGGCAGTTAATGAAATAATAGTCGTCCTGAAATTCGCAAGGAATAAGAATAGAATTATTATTACCAGGAAAGCCCCGTCTCGTAACGCTTCAATCACATTTTCTATCGCCAGATCAATGAAATCAGCCTGTCTAAACAAATGGGTATTGATTGCAAAACCGTCGGGCAAACTTCCCTCTATTTCAGCAAGTGTTTCGTCAATGGTATCTGTTAAATCGAGTGTATTGGTTCCGGGTTGTTTTTGAATTGAAATAATAACTGCGGGCTCTGCATTCACAGAAGCATCACCAATTTTTTCCGAGGCAGCTATTTCAACTTTTGCAACATCGCCGACTAAAATCGGTTGATTGTTACGTTCAATAATTACCGATTGTTCAACGTCTTCAACCGAATATGCGCGCCCGATACCACGAATCGTATATTCCTGACCATATTCCCTGAAAAATCCACCTGAGAAGTTGTGATTGGAAGCTTCAACAGCTGATAATACTTGATCCAGAGTAACCTCATACATTTGAAGCTTTTCAGGATCAACCCGAACCTGGTACTGTTTTTTACCTCCGCCAATAGGAATAACCTGTGCAACACCTGGAATAGCCAGTAATCGTCTGCGTATTTCCCAATCAGCAGCAGTGCGAACATCAAGTTCTGAATGATTATCGCTATTTAAACCCACCAACATTATTTCTCCCATAATAGAAGAGATCGGTGCCATGATAGGTGGTGGAACTTCCTCTGGCAGATTACTTCCAACCATTTGAAGTTTTTCGTTAACAATCTGTCTGGCCTGAAAGATGTCGGTTCCCCACTCAAATTCCACCCAAACGATGGATATTCCCATTGCTGTAGATGAACGCACACGCCTTACTCCGGTCGCCCCGTTAACGGCTGTTTCAATGGGTAACGTAACTAACCGCTCGACCTCTTCAGGAGCCATTCCGTGAGCTTCTGTCATTACAGTTACAGTGGGTGCTGTAAGATCAGGGAAAATATCCACCGGCATGCCCAACACTACATAAATTCCCGCTGCAAGTAATGCCACTGATGACACCAACACAACAAAACGTTGTTTTAATGATCCTCTGATAATTGCGTCTAACATAGTATATCCTTATTCAATTTAATGTTCGTGGCCGTGTGCAGGCGCTTCGGATGACAATGAAGCAAGCTTCACCTGATAGGGATTCACTGTAACAACATGCTCCCCAATATTTAGTCCAGAGGTGATTTCAATGATACCCCGGTCTCTTATCCCCGTTCTTACTCTTCGCTTTTCGAAAGTCTCGCCGGCTATGTGCACAAATACAAAGAAACTCCCCTCTTCTTCTATAAGAGAACTTTCCGGAACGGCAATAGCACGATCTTTTTGTTCAGTATCTACATACACATTGGCGAACAACCCTGTTTGAAGAGATTGGTCTGGATTATCTATTTCATAAATCAAAGACACTGTCCTGGTCTTGGAATCTACGCTACTACCTGTACTAACTAATCGACCATTTAACTCATTTAGATCATACAAACGGTTATTACCTTGTATGCTGAAAGAAGCCGAACGAGACCCAGACAGAGACGTACGTTCTGAGGCCGGAACATGTACATAAAGCCAAACCTTTGACATGTCGGCGATAAGGAAAAGAGGATCGCCAACATTAACCTGCATTCCGGGAGTAACGTAGGTTTCGAGAAATGTCCCTGAGATTGGTGACTTCAATGCAAAGCGATAGGACTCCTCGTTATCTCCATATGTATCAACAGATGATGTATCTACCTGTACAATCTCATTGATTGTTTGAAACTGGATTAGAGATCTTCTGTATTCAATCCGGGCTTTGTCCAGCTCTACTTCAGGAATGGCTTCTCGTTCAAAGAGTCGCTTTTGGCGATCCAGATTTTTACGTGCAAGCTCAAGTTCAGCTTGTGCATTGATGAACTGCTGGGCATAATTTTCACCATCAGCTGATTGAATGGCTGGATTCAACACTAATACCGATGTCCCTTTGGCTACTTTATTGCCGGCTACCGGAAGGTTCTGATTCATGGCAGGTAGTACAATGCCTGAAAACGGAGCAGGTACTAACGCCTGCCCATTATTTCGGGCAGCTATCTCGCCATGCGCATCTATCGTTCTTGTTAACGATTGCAATGATACACGGTTTGTTCCAAATGGTATATTCCACTGTTGCTCCTTAAGAAATGAAATCAGATTGGGATCTTCCTCTTGGGAATAGGCAGGAATTTCGTCTACGGAATTGTATACAGGAATGCCATTTACTTGCAAGGTGTCATCCACCATTCCACGTATGATAATGGTGAGATCGTACCTTCCTGCTTGATCAAAAATGACATCTGGGCCATATATTCCTGGTATTTGAACTTCCGTTTCGGTAAGCGAACCTTCAATTCCGCGTTCCGATCGAAACACAAACTCCACTTCTGATTCAGATATTGCCATGAAATCAGAAAGACGGGTTAAATGCACCGCAAATGTAGCTTCCTCACCAACTATAAGTTCAGGATATTCCATAAACAGTTCCGTTTTTTCGGTCCATTGGGTAATTATCCCGCTACCTACTTTTTTAGATTTCTGTTCAATATGAATTCCTTCTGAATCATGGGCATGTTCCTCTTCGGGTTCTGATCCTTGCTCAGTCTCTTGAACGGTTTGTTCGTGGCTATGATCTGCATCCTCACCGTGAGAATGCTCTTCATTATTGGAACCACAGCCCGCAAGCAGTAATCCCGTAGTAAGTGCTAAAAATATGAATGCGTATTTCATAATATTGAAATTTATTTTGTTTGAAATAAGAGTGCTAGTGCCTTTGCACACAGTTTTATGCGAGTTAATGATCATGATCCGCATCCTGGTCATGAGAGTGTGCTTCACTTTGATGTTCAGTTGAATCTTTAGCTGCGGCATCAGCATGATCATGATTACTGTCTTCGTCATGGGAATGTTCTGATGCTTCTACATCAGAATGTTCATTCATTCCAATTCGGACAGGTTCACTCTGATTTTCTGATGGATTTGTAGCCGGTTGTTCATGAGTGTGATCACCGTCTTCGCCATGGGAGTGCTCCTCATCATCTGTTCCGCATCCGACTAATAATAATCCTGTGATAAGTGCTAAAAGTGTTATGATATGTTTCATTGGTCAATATTTTGTTGGTTTGAAAAAATTTTACCACCCGAAACAGTATCCAGCTTATATAAAGCCTGATTGTATTCAGCGATGGTTTCATAAAAAAGTGTTTGGCCTGTAACGTAGGCTTCTGTTGCATCTAAAAGCTCTAAAAGAGAATATTGACCTTCCTGATATGCAATTTGAGCCGTTTCAAGCATAGTACCGTTATTAGAGAACGATTGAATGGAATCCCACTGATCTGCAAGCTGAACAACTCTTTGGTATGAAAGGGTTATCTCATTTTGAACAGACATATTTCTCAATTCCAGTGACGTGGAAATTGTTCTGGCTTGAGCGCGTGTCGCTATCACATTCCCTTTATTCTGATTAAACATAGGAAGCTTAATAGAACCGCCTATAACAAAACCTTCCGAACCATTTGATTGGCTTTTATAGCCCAAATCAATACTCAGATCAGGAAATCGCTCTCTACGCTCAACTTTATATTTCAATTGGTAGGCTTCAGAAAGGAGTTCAAGGTTTTGGAGATCAGCTCTGTGGTTGAAGGCATAGTCAGTCAAAGATTTTTCTGAATCCGAAATCATGGTTACAGTAAATTCTTCGTCTAATTCAATTTCTCGGGAATTATCTTCTTGAGGAAGAATTAACACGCGAAGTTGATTTCTAACACCACTCAAATTAGCCTGTAATCTATCTTTCCGTTTCTGATATTTACTATCCTCAATGGAAAACCTTTGAAGCTGAACACCTGAATATGCACCTTCATCTCTTCTGGCAACTGCAGATTGTTGTGCGTGTTTTATCACAGCAGTGGCTTCATTGATTGCCTGTAATTGATGAGTTAAAAACCAGTGCTCAACGTAAAGTGATTTCAAGTTTCCAATGAGTATTTGTTCTCTGTATTGGAATTCTAACTTTGCGGCTTCGTTTAGTCTGGAGGCACTTCTATTTCTCAGAAAAGGCTGTCCGAAAAGTTCAATTGGTTGAGATATTTGAATAGTTGTCTCATCATAATTTGGTGATCCGGCATTTAAGCTTTCATGGAAAACACTAATTTCGGGGTTAGGAAATGCTTTATAGGTTTTAGCATCTCCCTTTTGACGGTCTTCCTCGAGTTCCAGCAAGGTGCGCTGTAAACTGTTTTCTTTAAAGAGCTCAACAGCTTTATCAAGGGAGATAGAACTATTTTGTGCTTTGGTCAGAGACGGCAATAAAACAAGTAATAATGCCAAACCCCTGATCCAATATCTGGATAGATTCATGGTTTGAAATTTGAAAGTTGAAAAATATTAAGTGAGATGGGCAGGCAAAGATTACCTGTAATTGCTTAGGCTATCGGAGGGGCGCGGAGAGAAAAAGGGGGAGAGGAGTATCTATGGTGGGTAATATCGGGCGGGGGCAAATTAAGTAAAACTAAATAGCCTAATATTGGGCTAAACTCAGTTTCTTGACCTAAAGCAACATAATTTGAATTAGAATCACCTTGTGCCCACTTCGTTTTTGAAGGAGAAATAATCCCGTTCAAATCAACAGTAGCTACTTCGTGATCTTCATTATCTAAATTCGAATTGTGATCTCCTTCTGTTTCTTGATCGGAATGAGAATGAGCATGTACTAAGACATGAATATCACCGTGATCAAAAATGTGATCTAATACAGAATGAAAATGAACCCCATTACCAAAAAGGACACATAGAAAAATTGCACCAACAAGAGTTTGTGATGCCAGTTTTGAAAATTTTTGCCCTTTTAGATACTTTTTCACGAGTTGATAATAACAGCTCATTCTATAAATACCAAAAACAAACTGATAAGAGATAAAAAAGAGAACGAGAAAAAATTTCTAAGCGAGCAGCTTGTAAAACTCAGGAATAAGAGTTCAATCGGAATATCCAACTACAAACAAAATTGGTTTTACAGGAATTCTTGTTGGCCACGTGTTTTAATCGTCATGCCGAATAGAAATGGCGACGGAAGGCTACTTGTATAACTGAGTAAGCCATTTGCGCTTGCGCCATAGGCATGCCCTTGGCAAACGCAGTACACATGAAAATTACCCCGAAAAAAATCTACACCCTAATTTGAAATAGTAACTTATGTTCGGTTATCAAATAGTAACAGAAGGCATTGCAAAACTTATAAACACCCCTTTATATCTCTCCGTCAGCCAAAGGAAGACTTCCAAATTCATTTTTATTTACACGTTAAGGTACTCATGCGCACGTCATCGTGAATAATCCGGGATATATACTTACGGCATTAACCTAAGCCCGGCCCTTGGATCATTTTTTAGTCACTTAGCAGTGTAACTGTGGCTATCAATGCCCGATTCCTTAACATCGAACACTAAAAGCGGGGTTCTTATGAAACTTGTCAAAGCCCTTTCTAAAGTAATTACCTGCTGTTTAAGGTTAATTTAAGGGTAATAGTTGTATATTAAAGCTGAACAATGATATGCTATTCAAATATAAAATCAGACTGAAACAAAATGGACTATTTTACTTCAACGACCGTCGCCCTTTCCTATGACCAAGCCATCGAAAAAGTTACCGGGCTTCTTAAAGACGAGGGATTTGGCGTGTTAACGGAAATCGACGTCAAAGACACCTTGAAAAAGAAACTGGATGTGGACTTCAAAAAGTACAAAATCCTGGGAGCCTGTAATCCAAAATTTGCCCATAAGGCACTGCAGGCAGAAGATAAGATTGGCGTAATGCTTCCCTGTAATGTTATTGTGGAAGAAAATGAAGATGGAACGGTAGAAGTTTCAGCCGTCAACCCCGTAGCTTCCATGCAAGCCGTAGATAATGACGGCCTGCAACCCATTGCAGATGAAATTCGAAGTCGATTAGAGAAGGTAATCGGCAAACTAAAATAAAAAATTATAACTGGTACTTAATCTAAAAATAAGGTGATTACTATGAAACTACTAACCACAACATTCGCACTTATGATTTCTTTATTGCTGCTTACAAGCGCAGGTTTTGCTCAGCAAACCGAGAAAGACATGAGCCAAAAGAAACAGCAGATGATGGAGATGATGCAGGATTCCACCATGCGTGGTATGATGATGGAACAGATGGCACAGAATCCGCAGATGCGTCAACAAATGATGCAACAGATGATGCAGTCTATGAAGATGGACAGCGATATGAATATGCAGAAGATGCAAAGTATGATGAAAAACAACCCCGAGATGAAAGAGCGCATGCAAACTCATATGCAGATGATGCAATCCATGATGAAAGATGGAGGAATGGATCAATCCAAAATGAAGGAGATGATGAACAATCCTGAGATGAAAGAGATGATGCCTATGCACATGATGTGTATGCAGATGATGCAGGGAGATATGATGGATCAGAAAGGCATGATGAATAAGGACGGAATGAATAATAACAACCATCAACAGCATCATAACTGATCATGGAATGGTTTCATGCACTTAACACTCACTGGGCCCCGTTGCTTTGGATTCTGCTTGCCGGGGTCTTTCTTCCGGTCTGGTATCTTGCACTGCGCGACAAGCACCAACTTGAAATCAGAAATGCAGCCAGAGAGGTTCACCGTAGACGATTTAAAGCCGGGGAAATATCGGAAGATGAGTTTAACAGACTCAAAAAATCGTTGACAAACTAATATCTAAGGCTATTTGCCAGTTAAAATAAGTCTGTGAATCTGTATTTGACCGCTGTCCGAAGACAAAAGACCGTTTCATATCCATTCTGTGCTGAGATAGCCGCCTGCCGTCTTCGGTCATTAATGGCTTTCAACCTCTATTTCAATCGGTAAACACATTAACTATATCTCTGAAAAATGAGCAAGCATAATTTTTGGATGATTATCGGATGTGCGATTCCGCTTCTGCTTCTGTTTATAGCTCCCCTGCTTGGACTAAACAACAGTATAACTTTATTCTTTTTCATAATAGCGATGTTTGCCTGTCACATCATGATGATCGGACATCACCGAAAAGGACACGAACATATGGATCATCAACATTAAATATCGGAGTGGATCCTGAAATCACTTAATATTAAAAAATGGGTTTCGCCTTTGGAGCTACGGGTGCCATTCTCTACACGGGCTGTATTCTACTGATGGTTACAGTTGGAAGAGAAGGAACCATCTTCTTTTTTAATAACCTGTTGCATGGACTGGATGTGGAACCCATAATTCGCATGAGTGCCCCTCCATTGAACGCACTTTTTGGCATCATACAAACCTTTATCGTGGGTTGGCTGGTTGGTGCCCTGATTGCAGCGATCTACAACCTTTCTTTTTCTAAGGGAAAAGATATCACTTAAAATAAGTTCCAATAAAGTATATACACGCGAAAGCCTTATGTGGCTTTATTTTGTTCAATCTTTACTCCACAATGAAAAAGGTAAACATAGAGAATCAAAAACTGTCGTTAACAGGTTCTGTATCATTAGGAACCGGCGTAATGGTTGGGGCCGGTATTTTTGTACTTATGGGGCAAATCGCCGAATTAGTTGGTGATTTGTTTCCGGTAACTTTTTTAATAGGGGCCGTGGTTGTCGGGTTTAGTTCTTATTCGTATGTCAAATTCTCTAATGCGTATCCCTCATCCGGAGGGGTCGCTAAATTCTTAACCAAAGCATATCAGCCGGGTACGACTGCGGGTACCCTTTCACTGCTAATGTATGTATCAATGGTTATTGCCGAAAGTTTGGTGGCCGGCACTTTTGGGGCCTATACACTGCGATTATTTCCGGAAGAATATGCCGGTTATGCTTCCGTCCTGGGTGTAGGCCTTTTGGCTCTGGCCTTTATCGTTAATGTATTGGGCAATAAGATTATTGGCGCAATCGCAACGGTAACAGCAATTATTAAAGTTGCAGGTATTGCACTGCTTGCTATTGCAGGCTTGGCAATAGCAGGGTTTCCCGATATTACGAGTAACTTTGCTCCGGAAAACAGCCAATCGTTACCGAAAGGGTTGCGTTTTATTGCGGCATTGGCACTTTCAATCCTCGCATACAAGGGCTTTACAACAATCACCAATCAGGGTAGTGATATTCAAAATCCGCATCGAAATATGGGGCGTTCAATTATCATTTCTATCCTGCTATGCACGCTTATTTATATCTTTTTAGCACTTTCCGTATCGGCGGGATTGAGCATCCCGCAAATTATTGCCGCAAAAGACTATGCACTGGCTGAAGCCGCACGGCCAATTTTTGGAGAATGGGGCACATGGCTAACCATTCTGCTCGCTATTGTGGCTACCGTATCCGGAGTAATAGCCAGCGTTTTTTCAGCCTCAAGATTATTGGGGATGCTAAGCAATATGAAACAAGTACCCAGGCTAAAGGCCGGGAGATTCCAAAATCCAGCCCTTATTTTTACGGTGGCTCTGGCCATGCTTTTAACAGTCTTATTTAACCTGACCCGCATTGCCTCTATTGGGGCTATATTTTATCTGACTATGGATATTGCTATACATTGGGGGCTTTTGCGACATCTTAGAAAAGAAATTAGTTTCCATCCTGTTATCCCGATAATTGCCATAATTTTGGACGCAGCCGTACTTGCTGCATTTATTTACACCAAGTACCTGAGTGACCCCTTCGTTCTGATTGTGGCTCTTATCGGAATAATACTCATCATCATTGCCGAACATCTTTTTATGATATCCCATACTGACAATGAAGGAAAAATGGATATGGGAATGGATGATGAAGTGATAAAAAAGAAGATGTAATGATGAACTGATATGAATAAAAAAGTATCTGATCGAAGACGCTGGCAGAGTAAACTTCTTATTTTGAGCACACTAAGGTAATACCTCAATAAAAAAGAAAGATATTCAATACATATGGTTTATATGGTCTCTGCTCATCTTTTTGTTCTGGACAGTTATTTTTTTTATAAAAAGCCTATCAGATCGGAAATGCTAAAGATGAGCCTGTGAACTATGCCTATGGGACTTACCGAGCCGTTCTTTGTGCCCGAATACTGGACACCTCCTTCTTTATTCAACCTGACAGAGAAAACCGGATTTGATATCGAGAGTCTTATTTTTTCGTTTGCCATCGATGGAATTTGAGCCGCACTGTATAAAGTGATTACACCATTTTAAACATCGGTATTCCATTTGAAGAGCGCGGGCACAAACGCCACCGGTTTAAGCTTTATTTCAGCAATGACCTTGTATGTTGAATGCAGAACTTGAACTATCAATAAACCGAGACACTTTAGTATGGAAATGCTGAAAAGCCTGCTTAACAATCTCGCTAATAAACTTGACCAACTACTGGAGAATTCTCAGCTACAGAAGATTCCGGTTAGAGCACATAATCAATCGTCCGAACGCTAGCAACATTAAAAAGCAGAAAACATAATGCGAGACAGTCTTAAGCAATAATCTGCTTTTTCCAAATATATAACCACCAATCGGAAGAACACAACTATGAAATGGTCACTTTATATAGGGAAACCGGCAGGCATTAAAGTCTTTATTCACTGGACCTTCATTCTGCTGGTGATCTGGCTCTCCTGGATGCACCTGCAACAGGGGCACGGGCTTTTTGAAATCATAATGGGCTTAATTTTTTTGACTGCCCTGTTTGCTTGCGTCACCCTCCACGAATTCGGCCATGCCCTGGCCGCCCGTCGTTACGGTATCGGGACCCTGGATATCAACCTGCTTCCCATCGGCGGAGTGGCACGGCTGGAAAGCATGCCCGAAGATCCTAAAGAGGAACTGGTGGTGGCGATTGCAGGCCCGGCGGTTAACGTAGCTATTGCAGCCGGCTTATACCTTATCATGCTGGTTCTCGGTCAGACCGATATGGAGCTGGGCCCCCAAATAACCGGCAGCAATTTTCTGGCTGATCTGCTGGTGATCAATATCATTCTGGTGCTTTTTAACCTGATACCGGCCTTTCCAATGGATGGCGGGCGCGTGCTCCGGGCCTTGCTGGCCTTTAAAATAAAAAGAGATCGGGCCACCCGGATTGCCGCTTCGGTCGGACAACTGCTGGCTATCGGTTTCGTTTTTTTCGGCCTGTTTTACAATCCCTGGCTGCTGTTTATAGGGATCTTTGTATTCCTGGGCGCCGGTGCGGAAGCCCGGCAGGTTTCGATGGCTGAATCGGTCAAGCATCTAACGGCTAAAGATATCATTAAGGGCACCTATCCAAGCATTTCTCTTAGTGCCACGGTGGGCCAGGCCGCTTCTGTGTTTCTCGAAAACCCGGCTTCCGAGGTGGTTATTGCCAATGGCGACCGGTTTGAAGGCCTTATCTCTCATGCATCTATTATTAAAGCCTTGCAGGAGGGTAAGTCCGCCCATTCGGTGGTAGAAATAATCCGGGAAGAGGTACAAACGGTTCCGCCGGACATCACTTTCCTGGATTTAATTTCCGCCATACAAACAGACACTCAAACCGTCTATCCGGTGGTTCAGCAGGGGAAATTACTGGGAGTTATTACAGAGCACGATCTGAATGAGATCATCCGAAAACGACAAACGTTGTCCGCCAGTATCGAAGAATAAACGGGCAGACTTTATAAGTTTAAGCTTGTTTTAAGGCACGGGCCTTATCTTACGAATAGTATGTTGCAGTGTGCGGTTGATGATTGCGCAGCAAGTATTCATTAGTAACAAAGTATAAGTACCATGTTTTACGATCATCATTTTATAGGTATGCATTGGATCTGGTGGATCATTATGGTTGTTATTATCCTGCTGGTTGTTTTCAATGTTATTCCCTCCCGTCCAACGGCCGACGCCGGCGAAGATGCCATCGATATTTTAAAGAAGCGGTTTGCCCGGGGCGAAATAGAACGGGAAGAATTTGAAGAACGGAAAAAGATTCTGAAACTGAACAAATAAAAAATGATTTGATATTATGGAAACAATAAAGATAGCCGTAAATGGATATGGTGTCATTGGAAAGCGAGTGGCCGAAGCAGTAACCCTGCAGGATGATATGGAACTGGTGGGCATCGGCGATGTGGCCGCCGACTGGAGAATAAAAGTGGCAGCCCAAAAATATACCGTGTTTGCCAACACAGAAGAAGGCCGCAAGGCGATGGAGAAGGCGAATATTCCGGTGGCCGGCGGGCTTGACGATCTGCTGGAAGCCGCTGATGTGGTTGTGGATTGCGCTCCCAAAAAATTCGGTGGCCAGAATGCCGAAAAATACAAGCAAGCCGGGCTAAAGTACATCGTCCAGGGTGGGGAGAAGCACGAGACAACCGGCCATTCGTTTAGCGCCGAAAACAATTACGCCTCCGCCCTAAACCGCCAGAGCACCCGCGTGGTTTCCTGCAACACCACCTCTATTGTGCGCACCCTAAGCGCGTTGAAACGAGCAGGTTTGTTAAAAAAGGCGCGTGGCACCCTGTTGCGCCGGGCGACCGACCCGTGGGAAAGCCACAAAAACGGAATCATGAATACGCTGGTGCCCGAGCCGGAAATTCCCAGCCACCAGGGACCTGACGCCCAGAGTGTAGACCCGGAACTGGACGTGGTAACCGCAGCGGTGAAAGTGCCAGAAACCCTCTCCCACCTGCACTACTGGACGGTTCAATTGACCAAACAGGCATCTAAAGAGGATGTACTGGAAGCGTTTGGCACCTCTACCCGAACTGCCTTTATCAATATGAGCGACGAACTTTCGGCCAATAACGCTGTTAAAGAACTAATGCTGGATCTGGGACGCCCGCATGGCGATATGTACGAAGTGGCGATCTGGGAGGATATGCTCAAAGTGGTGGGCGATGAGCTGTACTACGCCTACCTCGTCGACAATCAGGCGATCGTGATTCCCGAAACCATCGATGCTATCCGTGCGCTCACCGGCATTGAGTCTGATCCCAAAAAATCAATTGAGAAAACGAACCGTTCGCTGGGTATAAAAGAACGGTTCATTTAGACATAGCTATTTTTATCATAAACATACATTTAAACTAAACGGAATAATTACATGGAAAGAGGAATTGAACATTCCGGTGCCTGGATCATAGCGTTTTTTGTGATCGTCATTGCTTCCTGGCTGTTATACAAATACCTGGCTCCCAAGACATGGCGGGAGTGGGCGGGTGCGGGGCTGATACAGGCCTTTATTATTGCCTTGTATGCAGAAATGTATGGCTTTCCGCTTACGATTTATCTTATGGTACGGTTTTTAGGATTAGATAGTGGTAGTGGTAATCTAAACGCCAACCTTTGGTCCACCTTAGTGGGCATGGGTGAAACGGGCATGATGATCTCAATGATCGTGGGTTATATCCTTCTTTTTACCGGCTTTGGAATTTTTATTCAAGGCTGGCGTGAACTGTATCGTGCTAAACAGGAAAACAGGCTTGCAACGGATGGATTATACAGTTTGGTTCGGCATCCGCAATATACTGGCCTGTTCATCGGGCTTTTTGGAGAAGGGGTCATTCACTGGCCCACCATATTCTCGGTAGGCCTCTTCCCTATTATTGTACTGGCGTATGTGCTTCTTGCCCGAAGAGAAGAAAAGAAAGTAATTGAAGAGTTTGGAGAGGAATATCTGGAGTATAAGCAACGAGTTCCAGCCTTCCTTCCGATGAAGGGAAAATGGAAACGATTTATCAGGCCATCAAATAATTCATAGCTATACTTTTTCGACTATAATAATAAGCAGATTCTTAAACGTATAGGACTTGACAGTCGCAAGGTGAACCAGATATTAAAAGCGGCACAAAATATCTGTAATTTCAATATTAATGAAGTGAACAAATGAAATACTCGAATGATAAGCACATAGAAAAAGATCCAACCATGATTATTTATTGCAAGGGGTGGTGCGGTTACCTGCAAAAACTGGTGGAGTTGCTACAGAAAAAAGACTATGCGTTTACTTTTATTGACTTGCGATTTAATACACCAAAAGCTAAAATGTTGATATCGGAACTTGGCAATCCACTGATTTTACCCATACTTGAGATCAACGGTATCTTTTACGAAAAACCAGCCCCTTCAGAGGTGACGCAAGTGATCGACCTAAAGAAGTGGCGTCAAAGAATTGATCGAACCTACTACAACGAAAAACCGTCCGGCACATATTAATTATGTCACCAGAAAAACTGGGGCTTAAAGAGTGCGTATCCATAGCACTGGGTGGCAAGTTCGGCGACGGCAATCTTTGTGCTCATGTTTTGGTACTTATACAAGGCCGATCGGCAAACTTTCTACTCGGTACTTGGCATAGCTGCCGCGGTGATAACAGTAGAGCTTCTGTATTTCGAACGGGATGTGCTCAAGAAAAAATAATCCCCATATATTGTTTATCTGAAAAAATTCATTCCGTGATTACTCCGGGAATAATGAAAACTTTAAGCTTTATTTAAGCTGCCAGTTCTTATGTTGAAATCAATACTTTAATGTTACTTCACAGGCATTAAATCAAAAATGAAAACCAGTCTTTTAAGAACTTACTCAAGTTTCGAGCTTATCCGTCGGAGGCATATTATCGACCGAAAATGCTAATGGGAATGGCCTTAAAATTTTTAACAATCAACAAGAATTCTGTATTGAATTCCTTGTTGAGTTCTATAGGTTTGGATCGACAATTAATCAGAATACTAAACTGCTGTTATTATGGATACAAAAACTAAACCCACCAATCAGGCTACATTAATTATTTCCGGCATGCACTGCAGCGGATGCGCCAACAGTGTTGAGCGGTCGCTTAGCGAGCTGAAAGGCGTAACAGAGGCAACAGTCGATCTTAAAAACGAATCGGCTTCTGTAACTTTTAAAGCAGACATCGTTTCTACGGATGACTTCAAAGAAGCCGTCGAAGATGCGGGATATGAATTTAAGGGGATAAATAATTAATATTTCAGGCTCACCATCTCGTCCACGGTACTTGTGAAAGCTACCCGGAACGAGTAGGTGCGGCAAAGTGATTGTAAGAACGTGAGTGTATGAATCCCATAACACAATACCTATTGTTATTCGGAATGCTGGTTGCCACCGCCGGCCTGATATGGATGATCTATCTGATTAAAAGCTTGCTGGGTCAAACGCTTGAGGAGCCGGGCAAGGACATTCCCGCAGAAAGTGGCAACCTGGCGCCAAACCCGGCCTGGCTGCGCTACCACGTACGTTACTATGGGTATGCCCTCCTCTTCCTGGCTTTTGATATGGAGATGGCCTACATGTATCCCTGGGCGGTGGTTTATAAAGAAGTCGGGCTCGTGGCCCTGCTGGATATGGGAGTATTTCTGATGATCCTGTTTCTGGGACTCATCTACACCTGGACTCAAGGGGGACTTAACCGTCAATAAATGCCTATGAAAACAACCATGAAATACGGAGCGCGAAAGGGATCGATGAATATTTTCCGCCAATGGATTGCAAAGGTTGTTTCACGGGAACTTTGCCTGTTTCCAGTCCCGGGTCCCGACATATTGCGTACCTATCAGTCTGAACCTCTGAACGGCGAAGCAAGACTTACCACCAACCCCAGAGAAGCCAATGTCTTACTGATTATGGGTAATATGAACCGTTCCATGGCAGAACAGGCGGCTACTGTATACTCCCAGATGCCGCGCCCCCGCGTACTGCTGTTGGCCGGGCCGGAACATCTTGACCCTTTGCCCCACCCTGACGTCCACGTTGCTCTGGAAAAAGATTTTCTTCAAACTGCATTGCCCGCTGTCGGAGAGTGCCTGAGCAGTCATGCCTGGATGGATGAGACGGAAGTCTGGCAGCCGGAAACCTTGGTGAATAAAATAGAGGAAACCAGCCAGCAGCAGGGTCATATGCATGACCATGGCGGCCACGATCACAACAGCCACGGGGCACACGATCACGGCCATGAGGATCACCAGCACGGTGGGCATGAAAGACATGAGCATAACCACGAAGACCATGACCACTCCAGTCACCATCACGGTGAAGGAGATGATGAACACAAACATCAACACGGCGAACAACACAGCCATGGCCACGGGGAACATCATCAAGGAAAAGAGACAAGCCATGAACAGGAAAGCAAAGATAAAAAGGGCCATCATGGTGAAGCGGATGAGCACAAGCATGACCACAAGGCTCATCAGCACGGTGAACATGAGGAGCATCAACATGATGATGATGATGTAGAACATGAGCACGGGCATGAAGGGCATCAGCACAAGGGGCACAGCCATGGAGAGCAGCACCAAGACCATGATCATTCTCAACACGAAGAGCACGGGCACAGTCATGGTGGCCATGACCACGGAGGCCATCAACATGGTGATCACGGGCACGGGGGACATGACCACGGTTCGGGCTTTATGTCGATGATAGCCATGACCAAAGATCTCCCCCGCAGTGCCGACGGACTGCCGATGGAGTGGAGTGATGTGCAGTTCGGCCCCTTTCACCCGGGCCTGCCCGGCGGACTATGTCTCTCCATGAAGCTCGACGGCGATACGGTGGCCGAAGCGAAGGCCGACCGGGAGCTCCCAAGCCGTAACCTGTTGACAGCCGTCCCGGACGATCCTGCCGCACTGCCGGAATATCTTGAAGCGGTCAATCCAATGGCGCCGGTTACCTACCGGCTGCTGGCACAAAAAGCGCTGGCAAATTTTTCCGGTGAAGAGGGTAATTCTGCACTGACCTTGAATGAGGCGGTTTTGCTGGAAAAAGAGCGGATAACCAGCCACTTGAACTGGCTGGCCGTTTTTGCCGTAGCGTTGGGCAGTGACTGGATGCGCGACCAGGCCATAAAACATTATCATCATTTCCAAAACGATGCCGGGAATGTCCAGCAACTCTCCGGGTTTATAAACCGGATAAAAAAAATGCCGTATCTGAAATTGAAATTATCTGCTGCCAGCCACCAGAAAGATGAGGTGGAAAAACATAAGCATCACCAGGGCGAACACAGCTCTGACTCAGAAGATCATCCGCGTAGCGAACATGAAGGACACGGACATCATGACAAGGAACATGATCATGGCGCCCACCAGCTTGGCAAACACGATCATAGTCACGGAGATCATGACCCCGGAGAGGACCATGAACATAGTGGGCACGACCACGGGCACGCTCATGGAGATCATGAACACCATAGAGGACACGTCCATGCCGGTCACCAGCATAAAGAGCATGATGTAAACAAAAAGCACCACGGCGATCACGATCATAAGCACGAAGCGAATAAGCACGGCGGGCATAAAAATCATGAACATCGAGATCATCAGGACCATGAAAAAAGATATGAAAAAGATCAGGATGACGGCTCCATTCCCGGCCAGCTGCCTGATGACATCACAGGTCCGGTAGCACGGGCGGCCGGTATCCGCAAAGACAGCCGGATGAAGGAAGGCGTATATCAGAAATCCGGATGGACTCCTGTAACCGCTACCGGAAACAATGCCTGGAGCCGGCTGATGGTACGGCTGGACGAAATTGAACAAAGCCTTCGATTTATAGAAAAAGCGGGAAACGATTCCGGCAGGGAATCTTCACAAAAAATCAACATACCATCTACCGGAATGGGAAATGGTATTGCACACATCGAGAGCCCCCGTGGTATAGTAACACTAAAATTCCATATCCATGAGGGCAAGCTGGCACATGTGCACCTGGCAACCCCGTCTGCGGCACTGGCGGGACTGGTGAAGCCGGTAACCGAACAGCGGGAGCTGGCCGATGCGCTGACGGCCGTAACTTCACTGGATATTTCACCCTGGGAAATTAATCCTTAACAGACGCGATTTATGACCCCTTTTTTAAACAGTTTTATGATTTCCCTCCTTTTTGTAGGTGGCGTGTATGTTGTAGCGGTACTGGAACGCTGGTCGATGACGGGAAACGTGAATTGGGGCGGTCCTGCCCGGTCATTTTTGTTGCTGTTTGTCCAAGAGGAGATCAAAACCCGGAAGCACGACAAGGTGTTTTTTGAAACAGCCCCGATCCTTTTTATCGGAGTGATTTTGCTGACGATCTCCATCCTGCCCTTTAGCAGGGGAAGCGTTATAGTAAATCTGGGAACGGGCGCCCTCTTTATCAATGCGGCGCTGGTGTACGTGATGGTGTCTTTGTTGATGGCCGGATGGGCCGTTAACGGCGTGTACGCCATGGTTGGCGGCTGGCGTGCGCTGGCACAGCTAATTGCCTACTCCATGCCGGTGGTCATGGCATTAACGGCTACGGTGATGCGGGCTGAATCGATGTTTCTGATAGATATTGTCGAATCCCAACAGTCTTTGTGGAACGTCCTGTATCAACCGGTTGGCTTTATATTATTCTATATTTCGGCCCTTGCCATCACGTTTCTTCCTCCTTTCGATCTTCCGGTAGCAGAAGGAGAGCTGGCAGGAGGAGTCTGGGCCGACCTCACCGGCGCCCGCAAGCTGCTCTTTCGCCTGGGTCGTCTTGCCCTGGTATTGACCTTGTCGGTAGCGGTGGTTGTACTGTACCTGGGTGGTTGGATGGGGCCCTGGCTGCCCGATTTTGTCTGGACCTTTCTGAAATCCCTCCTGGTGGCGGCCTCCTTTTTTACCATCGGGCGTTTTATGCCCCGCATCCGGCACGACCACCTGCTGGAATACAACTGGAAGTATGGCGTGCCTTTAGCTCTTTTTAACATATTTCAGGTAGGAGTAGTCTTGCTGTTATGATATCTATACAACTCATATTACTTATTATATTTGGCCTGGCGGCTATCTGGTTTGGATGGCGCGTCTTTATGACCAGCTCCATGGTCCGGTCTGCGCTCTCGCTACTGGCTTCCATGGTGGCCATCGGTGCGTTATTTCTTGTTATGGAAGCCGAGTTTTTGGGCGTACTGCAAATCATGATGATGGGAACGGAGATGAGTATCATGGCCATCTTTATGATGATGTATATGATGGATCCGGGCGGGCTGGGCAACATGGATATGACTCACCAGAAAAATGTGTCCATAGCGGCAGGTGTCGCTGTAACCGTGCTGGTAACGGGAGCGGCCATTTTTGCCGATTGGGGTACCATCGCAACACAGGTCCCGTCGCCCCACGAGCAAATTCGCCTGTTGGGAATGGAAATTCTGAAACGATCAATGATGATTTTTGAAACGGCAGGGGTAACCATCCTTACCGGAATGATCGCCTCTATTGCAGTTGCATTGTCAATTAAAAACAACGCTAAGAAATAAGCATCATGGAATTATTAATTACAGCTTTAATCATTGCCGCTGTGCTCTTTGGTATAGGGCTCTACGGCGCTTTAAGCCAGACCAACCTGGTAATGATTATGATGGGGATTGAACTAATGCTGGGAGCAGCCATGGTAAACCTGGTTGCCTTTTGGCGCTACCTGCATCCCGAAGCCTTCTCCATACAGATGTTTGTTCTGGTAGCCATGACAGTGATGGCACTGGAAGGAGCCGTCGGTTTCGCTATTGCAACTCAGCGATTTCGTACTTCAGGATCGGTTGAAATGGAAGAATCTGCAGAATTAAAGGGGTGATTAGTCTATGATTGCACTCTTACTTACCATACTCGGTCCTCTGGCTGCAAGTTTCTGGATAACAGCTATAAGAAGAAAGATCGGCTATGCCGCGCTCACGGGAAGTCTGGCATCGCTTACAGGTTCTGTTCTTCTGTTTCTGTATATGCTTGAAGGACAAATCATTACCGTAACTTTTGCCGGACTTCCAGATTTCCCCTTCCGTCTCGAGGCAACCGAGCTTTCTGTTGTACTGGCTCTTGTTGTTTCCACTGTCACAACCTTAATTTTTATCTACGCCATCGGGTATATGGCGGAAGAAAAAGGGAAACTCCGGTTTTGGTCCGGCATATCCCTATTTCTGGGGGCAATGCAGCTACTGGTACTGGCCGGAGACTGGATTCTTTTTGTCATGGCCTGGGAAATCATTGGCTTTGCCTCGTATTTACTGATCGGCACCTGGTACTGGAAAAAAGAAGCCAGTGACGCCTCAAACAAGGCTTTTATTATGAACCGTGTGGCCGACCTGGGACTCTACATCGGGGTGTTTGTTATTATCCTTACCAGCGGGTCCAGCCGGATTGCAGCCGAACCGCTGCAGGGCATTTCTATGGCAGGCGCTCTGGCCCTTCTGCTGGCAGTTATGGGTAAATCGGCCCAGGTTCCCTTTCAAAGCTGGCTGTCGGCGGCGATGGCAGGTCCCACGCCCGTTTCGGCCCTATTACATTCAGCAACCATGGTGGCGGCAGGTATTATTTTACTACTCAAAGCTTTTCCCTTGTTTTCGCCCGATGCGCTAATTTGGGTTGGTACTGTAGGAGGTGTAACGATTCTGCTCACCGGGGCAACTGCCATCTTTTCCGAAGACATAAAACGGATGCTGGCAGCATCTACATCGAGCCAGCTTGGTTTTATGGTATTGGCCATAGGAGCCGGATACCCGGCCGCGGCCATTGCCCACCTGATTGCCCACGCCTTTATGAAAAGCAGCCTGTTTCTGGGGGCCGGTATCTTTCAGCATGAAACAGGCTCTACGAAATATGGAAAGCTGGGCGGCGCCGGGAAAAAATTAACACTGACTTTTTCAGGATTCGCCGTAGCCGGACTTGCCCTGGCCGGTATCCCGCCATTGATCGGATTTTGGTCGAAAGATGCCATTCTGACGGCGGGCTTGCGGGCGAATCCGGCCGCATGGTACTTTACTGCGGCACTTACGGGAGCCTTTTTCACCGCAGTATACATGGGCAGAGCGTTTGGTATCTTATGGAAAGGCAAAGTCAGACCAAACAAAAAATCGCAACAACGCTCTCTCCCATGGATGCATACCGGCCTACTGACACTTGTTACGGCCGTAGCTGCAGGTGGATTATTTTTAGATCCCTTGATTGAGGAGGCAGGCTTTATTATTCCAAAAGAGACTTTAGCTATGATAAGCGGTTTAGTAGTGGCTGCCGCCGGACTAGTGGTTGGATGGTTTGCTACTGCGCCTGCTTATAAGAAACGCATCTGGATGTTTTTCAGAGACAATTACCAGTTAGCCGGAGGGTACAATCGGGTTATAGTACAGCCCATGCTGGTACTTGCAAAAGACTTTAACTCATTTGAAACCAGTCTGCTGAAAGCTGTTTTTGGCATAGGCATCACTTTTTTAGCCATAGCCCGCTGGGTGTCGAAAGTTATAGACCGTGCCACCGCTTATGTTATAGACTGGATCGGGATCTTCAATATGAATATTGCCCGTATGTCCAGCTTTACCGATGACAAGGGTATCGTAGAGGGTATTGCCGGACTTGTAGATTCAGTGCAACGCCTGGGGCACTACGGCCGCAAGATTCAGTCTGGACTTGTACACCGTGAGTTGGCTTGGTCAGTCTACGGGATGGTTTTTGCTTTTATTATAATATTATTAACCTATTTGTAAATTATGGATTTTTCATCAATACCTTTACTTACTATAACTACCTTCTTACCTATAGTGGGGGCATTGGTCGTTATGGTACTGCGTCCTAAAAAAACTGAAACAGCCTACGGTATTGGTATAGCCATAACAGCCCTGACCTTGCTCTTTACTATTCTGATCTGGGTTCGTGGCTTTGGCCCCGGCCTGTCACAGATAGAGGAATTCAGCTGGATTCCCTCCATCGGCATTGCTTATCGGCTCGGGATTGACGGCATTAGTTTCCCTCTGGTGCTGCTTACTGCCCTGCTTTTTTTATCTGCACTCATATTTTCGGCAAAAATTAAAGAGAATGCCAATATTTTTATACAACTGGTTCTAATGCTGGAGACTGCCTGTTTAGGAGTTTTTCTATCCCTCGACCTCTTTCTGTTCTACGTATTTTTTGAGATCACGCTGGTAGGTATGTATTTTGTGATTGCCAAATGGGGACACGAACACCGCAAAAAAGCAGCCCTTACCTTCTTCATCTATACCCTGGTAGGCAGCCTGTTTCTGCTGCTGGCGTTTTTGGCGCTTTACCTCTTTTCTGATCCCAATACCTTCGACATGCGGCAGCTGATCGCCAATCCGACACTGACAGGACTGGCGGCTACGCTCACTTTTTGGGGTTTATTTATAGCTTTTGCCATTAAAACACCTCTTTTCCCTTTCCACACCTGGCTTCCCCTGGCTCACACCGAAGCTCCGGCTGCAGGCAGTGCTATCCTGGCCGGCGTGTTACTAAAGCTGGGAACCTACGGTTTTATACGCTTTCCCCTGCTGATGACGCCCGATGCCTTCCGTGAATTTGCGCCTTATGTTATCATTATCGCTGTCTTTACGGCACTATATGGGGCCTTCGTAGCGCTGGCCCAGACCGACATCAAACGAATGGTGGCCTATACCAGTGTCAACCACATGGGCTATCTGGTGTTTGGAGTGGCCATTGCGGCCGTTACTACCACCAGCAGCGGCATGATTGCTCTGGACGGGGCGGTGCTGCAGATGATAAGCCACGGCGTAGTTACCGGAGTGCTTTTCCTTCTGATAGGTGCCCTGCAAGACCGTACCCAAACCCGGGACATGGCAGAGATGAACGGACTGTTGAAAGCCTATCCTATACTTGGCTGGCTCTTTATAGTGGCAGCTTTTGCCTCGCTGGGACTGCCGGGGCTGGCTCATTTCCCTGCAGAATTCCAAATATTTCTCGGCGGCTTCGATGTGTATCCGGTAGCCGTGGGCATCATCATTATCGGCTTGCCGCTCACAGCGGCGCTGTACCTGCGAGCTATACAAAAGGTATTTCTTGGCACACTGCCTGAAGGATTCAGCGGAGTGTCGGATCTGAATCAAAGAGAGCTCTGGGCTATTGTCCCACTTATAGCAGTTACTGTGATTATCGGTGTTTATCCCAACTCACTGCTCTCACTTATTCATGCCACCACTAACTTCTTTGGACTATAAACACGATGGCTACAGATTTACTTAATATCTTACCACAGCTTATTGTGTTGGTTACGGCGGTAGTCGTATTGTGCCTGGAGATGGCCCGGCGTCCGCTGGCAGGTCTTTGGTTCCTGATCGTAGGAATGGCCGCGACTACCGGCGTCGCTGTAGATATGCTGGGAACAGAAACCACGGCTTTTTCAACCACCTTCCGGGTCGATGCCCTGAGCCTTTGGGCCGCGGTGATGTTATCTCCGGCCACCATTCTTTTTGCGCTGCTTGCCAGAGCGGAACTGAAAGGACAAGCCCGTGAAGGTACGGTCTACAGTTTGCTGGTCTTTGCCACGCTGGGTGCCATGATTTTAGCGGGCAGCGGAGATGTCATGTTTATTGTACTGGGCATTTTAATCGGAACACTTGCAGGAATGGCTATGGCTGCTCATCCCAGGAACGATTCCTCCAGCGAAGGAGCGATGAAATATTTTATCTACGGATCGGTGGCCGGGGCCATCATGCTGTTCGGTTTAACCTACTGGGTAGGCCTTACCGGAACCACACTGCTTTCGGAATTAAACAATCCTTACCTGTCCCCCTTTATCGTCATGTTCGGGTTTATCACCCTGCTTGCCGGTATCGGCTATGCGGCCTCCCTTTTCCCCTTTCACTTCTGGACGCCCGATACCTTCGAAGGCGCTCCGGTTTCTGTTGCTGCTTATCTGTCGGTAGTACCCAAAGTGGGAGCGCTTTTTGCACTGGCTCAGGTCGTCAGAGGCTTGCCGGTTTCGGTGGTTGACTGGCCGCTGATTCTGTCCGTTCTGGCTGTGCTATCTATGACCTTCGGCAATGTGGTGGCCTTGTGGCAAGATAATGTGATCCGGCTTCTGGCTTACTCGACCATTGCACAGTCGGGTTACTTTCTGTTGGGAGTCATAGGCATGGGACAGAGCGGGCTGGCTGTTGATTCTCTGGTGGTATTCGGCATAGCGTATGCTGTGATGAACACGGGTGCCTTTGCCATTACCCTGGCCGAAGGCACCCAGCTTGCTGATTTTAAAGGAATGGGAAGGCGGCGTCCCTGGCAGGCCGTAGGCATGACCATTTTCCTGTTTTCCCTAGTTGGCATGCCGCCCCTGGCAGGATTTGCCGGCAAATTTCTGCTCTTCGGCACAGCTATTGAGAGCGGATATTCCTGGCTGGCTGTCATCGCCATTCTGAACAGCGCCATCTCCCTGGCGGTTTATATGCGCATTGTGGTACCCATGTTTTTCGAGGAGGACAAAGAAGAGCAGGTTGAGCCGTACGCTCCGGGAATATCTTTTGTATGGATAAGCACATTTATTTTAACAGTAGTTGTGGGAATCGGCGTGCAGTGGTTTCTGACCTAAAAATCGACTAAAGTATGCATGAATTTTATCTTATTTCGGGTATCGTCCTTATTGTCGTAATCGGTTACGACTTTTTCTATACCACGCTCTCCTTCAGCGGGGCCGGATATCTGTCCCGCTTAATGAGCCGGCTCCTATCTGCACTTTTTCTTTTGTTGAACAGGTATATTCCCCATCGAAAAGCGTTGCGATACTCCGGGGTAACGCATATCCTTTCCCTTATCGGATTGTGGATCGGGCTTTTGTGGATCGGATTTTTCTTGCTGCTTATGAGCGATCCCGATTCGGTAGTAGAGGCAGGATCCGGATTTGCGGCGAGCACCCTCACCAAACTGTATGTAAGCGGATATACCCTGTCCACTCTGGGAGTGGGTGATTATATACCCGGCACCGAAAGGTGGCAAATTACTATGGCTGCCTTTTCGTTTGTCGGTTTTATTTTCATAACTACCACCATGACCTACCTAATGAGCCTCTCCACCGCAGTGATTCACAAGAGAAATCTCAGTCTGTTTATAGCAAACATGGGCGTTTCCCCCGAAGAGATTGTTGCCAACAGTTACCATGAAGAGAGGTTTGCAGGATTACGAAAGGTGGCTCCCACGCTCCGTGAGATGATCAACAAACATAATCAGAATCATTTTGCTCATCCCGCAATGCATTATTTTTACAGTCGCTTCAGGCCAGAATCCATTTCTATTAATCTTACGAATCTGGATGAGGCACTATCCATCATTTTCCACCTGGGCGAAAAGCCGGATTCCGCCGATCATGAACTTCGTGCCCTCAGAAAGGCGATCGACAGCTATCTTGATTCTATCGGGCACAATTTTTTTACCCCGGTTAAACATGATATGGAGCATACGCCCGATTTTGAAACGCTGCAAGAACGTGATATAATCTCTGTGAGCCGCCAAACGCCAGAGGAGTATGCAGCGGCTGTTGCTGATCGAAGAACTCTTTTGACGGGACTTCTTCAAAGCGACGGATGGAGCTGGCAGAATATTTACTCCCGGGATACCTGACCTCAATTTTGGATATAATGCAGCTTCGGACAGACCTCTTCGCTTAAGCTACTATGGGCAGGTCTGTCAGGTAATATGGGATCAACCGTCTTTTTATATAAAACTAAAACCTAACATAATCCGTAGTAGGTTATCCCAAGGGGTACCGAGGTATACTCCATCTGAAATGCCTGTTAGAGAAGATGTTTTAAAGAAAATACTTGCCTTTAAAGCGTAAATCAATGAGGACGCGATCCCTCGAGGCAAGCTGCCAGTCTCAGATATTTTTGCTCTAGTAAGTGTAATATATGCTTTCGGAAGGGAGGAGAAACAAATAGACCGTACCTCCTATATCGTAAAAGCCCGCTCGGTGGTTGTATTGATACGAGAACGCTCTGCTGTATTGTATCCAGTATAGAGACATATGAAATACTTTGCGCAAAGCTTCCGATCGTATCTAATGGAAAGATACGTTTGACACCTTAAATAGACTTTAAAGGAAACGGCTTTTTCATATCTACAAATCCCCCCCCCTTGTAACTGTAAGCTCTTCAAAAAATTGGGAACAAGAGGGTCGGACTATAAACCTGTACTTCCGTAAATAATAGTGAGAAATAGGCACTTCTTTAAGCTCTCCTTAAGGTTATCGGTTGTATACTTGTCAAAAACACGTATTAAATACTCCCTTGCTTAAATAAGCCGTAGATAAAGGATGAAGAAAAAGGAAATAGTGATTCTACTTGGTTGTCTGTTTCTGGTGATGATCGGATACGGCCTGACGCTGCCTATTCTACCCTTTTTAGTGGAAAAAGCGGCAGGTTCAAACGAGTTGTTAGGACTTTCCCCCGCTCTTCATGTAGGGTTGATGACCGGTATTTTTCCTTTAATGCAGTTTGTCGCGGCCCCGCTCTGGGGGCGATGGTCCGACCGCATTGGCCGGTCGCCGGTGCTGGCTGCAGGCATGGGAGGCTATGCGTTTTCGCTGATTCTATTTGGATGGACCCAGGATCTGGTTCTGTTATATACGTTCCGCGTAGCCGGCGGCCTTTTTTCGGCGGCGGTACTGCCCACGGTCAGTTCCTGGGTTACCGACCTGAGCCCAATAAAAAACAGGGGAAAAGTGCTGGCGTGGACGGGTGGTTCGGCCAGCCTCGGGGTGATCTTCGGCCCGGTCTTGAGCTCCTTTTTTATGGATGTGGACTGGTTTGGCGGATGGTCCTGGAAGCTGTTGGCCGCAAACGCCTACACAACTCCTTTCCTGATTGCCGGCGGGTTTTCACTGCTGGCTTTCGTGTCTGTATTACTATGGCTGCCCCGCAATCGCTCCCGCTTTGATAATACTGATCATCACCAGAAAAAAATAAATACAGTAAGCATTATAAAGGGCGAGATGTTTCTGATTCTCATCTACGCCCTGATTGCACAGGGAGGCCTTTCCATGTTTGAAAGCACCTTTGCCCTGCATGCACAGGAGGTCTTGGGATACAGCGTACTGGAAATGGGATTTATTTTTATGGCTTGTGCATTCGGGATGAGTTTAAGTCAGATTGGCCTTACAGGATTTCTGATCGACCGGTGGGGGGAAGAGCGGCTGCTTCCTGTCGGCTACCTGTTGGCAGGGCTGGCCCTGTTTCTGTTGATGTTTGTCAATACTTTTTCACTCATTATTACCGTCGTGCTCATTCTTGCCCTGGGTATGGCGTTTATTACGCCCGGCCTGGCTTCGCTGACGAGTAAAATAAGTGACCAAAGAGTGGGCGAAAGGATGGGAATGCTGGCATCCATAAGCAGCCTGGGGCTGGCCGCCGGGTCCTTTTTGGGAGCCGGGTTGTATTCGCTGAATATTCATCTGCCCTATTTTTCATTTTCCATCGTAGTGTTAATCGTACCGGTATATATGATATGGAAATACTTGAAGCAGCATGTTAGTTTATAACTAAAGAGAATCATTTTTGTACGCTTTTGAGGGACCGGACAAGCTGTCCGGCCTACGTAGAACGGGCAGCTTACTCGTTCGTCTGAAAATCAATCGTAGTAAGTTTTATAAATTATTATAAAACGCTATTTGAGCTACTTAATGTCCCATTAGCCACAAAACAAAAGTGGAATTATCATGAAAAAAATAATTCAAAAAATACACCACGAACTGGAGGCGTCAGATATACAAATAAACGGGGACCGACCCTGGGATATACAAGTGCATGACGACCGTCTTTATGATCGGATGATGCGTCAGGGATCTCTCGGATTGGGCGAAGCCTATATGGATGGTTGGTGGGAGGCCGAAGCGCTTGACCAGTTTTTCACCAGAATACTACAGGCAAAGCTGGACAAAAAGTTTGTCCGCAATCCGACCGTTATATTCGAATATCTGAAATCGCTGCTGACCAACCGTCAGAATAAAGTAAAAGCCCGTGAAATAGGTAAGCATCATTACGATATAGGAAACGATCTGTACCGGGCCATGCTGGACAGGCGCATGGTCTATACCTGCGGCTACTGGCAACAGGCTCACACGCTGGATGAAGCCCAGGAAGCTAAATTGGACCTGGTATGCAAAAAAATAGATTTACACGCCGGCCAGCGCGTGCTGGATATCGGCTGCGGCTGGGGAAGCTTCGCCAAATACGCGGCAGAAGAATATGGCGTTGAGGTGGTGGGTATTACGGTTTCCAAAGAACAGGTGCAGCTGGGCAGAGAGCGATGCAAAGGCCTTCCGGTGGAAATTCGTCTTCAGGATTACCGGGATATTAATGAACTTTTCGACCATATCGTCTCCCTGGGAATGGTCGAACATGTGGGCTGCAAAAATTACCGCACCTATATGCAGGCGGCCCACCGGTGTTTAAACGATGATGGAATCTTTCTGTTGCATACGATCGGCGGCAACCGGTCGGTACAAACTACCGATCCCTGGATCGAAAAATACATCTTTCCCAATTCTCAACTACCTTCCATTCGGCAGTTGGCCCTGGCTGCCGAGGGGCTCTTTGTGATGGAAGACTGGCAGAACTTTGGTGCGTATTACGACAAAACCCTGATGGCCTGGTATCAAAACTTTGACAACCACTGGGATGAACTAAAGCTAAATTACTCTGAAGAGTTTTACCGCATGTGGAAGTATTATCTGCTCAGTTGTGCCGGCAGTTTCAGGGCGCGTAAAAACCAGCTCTGGCAGATTGTCTTTTCCAAACAAGGCCTGCCAGGCGTTTTTGTTCCGCCCCGCTACCGGATGGACGATGAATAGGTGCTCTGCTATTTATTTTTAGTTGAACTCTGGATTTAAGCTTCTTTTAAGCCTCCATGTGTTAACCTGTATATAGAAAAGAGCTGTTTCCTTTTCTGTCGAACAAGTATCAACACCCGTTAACCCGACAGGAGGCGCTTATGTGGTTTGAAAATACATGGAATATTCCCTTTTGGGCGTGGACTCTGCCGGCTGTTTTCGGTGCCGGGCTTATCTTACTGGTCCTTTTATGGCGGCGCACCAAGGCCGATCCGGTAAAGGAACAGATGGATTATTTTTGCTGGTGCTATGCCCGGGGCGAAATAAGCAGGGATGATTTTGAGGAGTTGAAATAAGATTTACAGGAATATGAAAAAAAGATCAACCCAGCAAATAAACGAAAACCAACACCCCATGCGTAAGCACTGGAAGAACGGTATTTAACAATTAACCAACAAGGTGAACAAAATGGAATGGATAGCTGAAAACTGGTTCCTGATACTGATCTTCCTGCTGTTTGTGGGCATGCATATGTTCGGTCACGGACACGGCGGGCACGGAGGCCATGGCGGACACAGCCACGGCTCAGCTGGCGACCAAGACCAAACCGAATATGACAAAAACAACCATCAACATCATTAACCAAGCAAGAGGAAATAATATTATGCTTAATATCAAAATCGTAAGCTGGGCGGCGGGTACCTTTACGGCGGCCAGCTTTATTCTATGCGTTATTTACGGACTGGTAACCCCCGAAAGCATTCATATGCATCAATTTCTGGAAATCGTACTGCCCGCCTTCGAGTGGATTTTCGTGGGTAGCTTCTTCCTGGGGCTGATCGAAAGCTTTGCCTGGGGCGCCTATATCGGGCTTGTGTACGTACCCATCTATAATTATTTCTACAAACGGTGGGCTTCTGGTGCAAATTAATCACTTATAATCAGGAATGTCCGGACAGGGACTAACTGCAGCTAGTACCGTTACCAGTAAATTAGTAACGTTAGATTTGCAAAGAATTCCAATACAATAGCTGATAATGATCACTATGTATACTTGCTGTATTTAATGGTAACGGCACTAGCCCCCTGTTTTACATCCATATGACATCACTACAAAAACTATTTATTTATTGCAGTGGATGGTACGATTAACTGCGAAATCTGGTGAATCTGCTCCGGGAAGAACAGTAGCCGTTTACCTTTGTTGATCTTCGGTTCAATACCGGAAAGGCTAAAGAGCTGGTGACAGAACCGGGCAATCCGCTGATCCTGTCAAACCTTGAGATCAACGGTATCTATTATGAAAAACCGCCCTTTTCTGAAGTTCCTGAAGTACTCGATCAATCCCGTTTGAGACAACGAGTCGACCAAACGTACAATGGTAAAAAAAGATGCGGGCACATTAATTATGGATACTAGACAGTTTTACAATCTTTCTACAAAAGCCCCAGAATCAGCTAACAAAACTGAAATAAAGTAGAAAACGATCGTACTCAAAAAGAAACTGGCACATAGTACCCGCCAATCAAAGATGGTACCGGAATTTTAGTGTTCTCCAGAAGGTGTTTGAAAAACTGGATCAACTGAATCTGGCTTATCCTTCACAAATCAGGTACACTTAGTATATAAGGAATCTTCTCATATTTAGGTTCACTTGAAAGGCAGTAGTATAGATTGGCAAATGAAAGGCCACTTACTTTTAGGGAAGATCGACCCCAGTGGACTTCTTCAAGAGATAATCGGCTAACATAAAAATCAAAGTAGGCAGGATCATAAATTGCAATACAGGTGATAGCCCGACATCAATAAAAGGAAGAGTGGGCATCGCATTAGTATAGCTCCAGCTTTCGGCAGCAACGTGTCTGAGTTCACCCAATATTGCTCCAATTCCTCCAATAAAAACCAAGGAGGTTATTTTTGGAACGGTCATGTGATTCACCCAATAAGGTTGCTTGTAGAAAATAGAGAATACAAAATATAGAAGCAGAACCATCAGCATATCCGCTACTGAGGCCAATACGCAAAGAGAGATATGTCCAAAATCATAGACAAATCCTTCATAAAGTGGCCCTTGGGCAATCTCCCAGACAACATTAAATAAAAAAGCCAGGCTGCATATCGTTAAAATAAGTTTTTTAAATACACGTTTTTTTGAGGCTTTATTTCCAAAATAGTTATAGCACGCTATAACTATAAACAAAACAATAACAGGAAGGATAAACTGGGTTAGTTTAAGTTCGTTCATCGTATCTTTTTCACATTAAAATTACGCTGCAATAAATCTACACCAAAAGTTGAGCTATAAGATAAATAACGTAAACAAATTAAATTTGACATGTTAAGGTACTCATACACACGTCATCGTGAATAATCCGGGTTAAGCCTTTCAGTAATTTTGAGTTCACTATCCTTAAAACGAAAATATTGTCTCGTATAAATCAATAAGACAACCAATTTTTCACTCTTTTTAAGCTTCATTTAAGGCACCTATATCCATCTTGTTAGATACAGATTGTTGTACTCAGATACTACAACTATAACTATTTATGAAAATTTCAGAACCATGTTTCACATTCATCATTTTTTTGATGTGCATTGGATCTGGGGGGGAGTTATCTCAACAGTTCTTCAGTTGGCTATTTTTGGTGCCATTCCTTATCGATCAAGAAGAAATTTCCAGGAAAATCTTTTGAATATTCTAACCAAAAGATTTGTCCGCGACGAGATAGATCTCGAGGAGTTTGAAGAACGAAAACAGACTTTGAAGGGAAGTAATTAAACTACTTTATACTAACTACTTAATACTTATTTAATTCAGTTTGTGGCGGCCCCGGTTTGGGGCGCTGGTCCGACCGCGGCCATTTTTCGGCAGCGGTACTGCCCACGGTCAATTCTTGGGTTACCGACCTGAGCCCAATAAAAAACAGGCCAAAAAGCACAGCGTTGATCCTCAAAAAATACTGGGTCTGTTGCGACCAACGGTTTACTGAGAGTATCTGGCCAGATCACGCTGGTAGTTGAATTGGGAGTGTGAATATATTAAATAAAACTGTAATTACTTTACCAATTTAAGTTCAATTTAAGAAGTGATACCTATCTTTAAGAAAGACAAGGACTGTACTCACAACCTGTTTATACAACTGTGAGGAATTTGTCAATCACATAAACAGATAGGCAATTGCAAAAAAATTTCAACCTAAAATATAAAGGTGAATGTTATGAATGGACTCAATGAAAAAACGATTATTGTAACCGGTGGAGCTTCCGGAATTGGTAAAGCAACCTGCAAGAAATTAGCCGAAGAAGGTGCGAAGGTAGCCATTACCGATGTGCAAGATTCGGCCGGCGAAAAGCTGGCGGATGAAATCAACGAGACCGGTGGCAGCGCCCGCTACTGGAATCTGGATGTTACCGATGAAAGTCGGATTAAAGAGGTATTTGCAGAGGTCAATGAAACCTTTGGAGCTATCGACGGACTGGTAAATAACGCCGGAATAAGCGGCGTCGACAAACCCACCCATCAGGTTTCTAAAGAAGAGTGGGATCAGGTCATGAAGA
>Ga0306868_1000346_pt1 | contig 31676 bp, 41 predicted proteins | sample AntRauTorckE6832_FD_190411 | JGI IMG/M metagenome (GOLD analysis project Ga0306868, IMG submission 190411) | Saline lake microbial communities from Rauer Islands, Antarctica - Metagenome Torckler E6 #832 (v2) (version 2) | ecosystem: Environmental > Aquatic > Non-marine Saline and Alkaline >... | reverse complement strand
TGCTCGTTGGTTGAAGACCTCAAGAATAAGGTTAGGGTCTTTTTCCGACATTACACAAAACCTCGATCTGTGAATTTATCACTTTCATGAGTTTCCGAGGTTGAAGAGAGATCTTTCATCTCATCTTCGCCGATATGCCGGAGGTAGGCTGCGTAGTAGCTATCGCCTTTGGCTGAATGCTCAGGACCATTCATGTGGGAGATATACAACGCTGCAACGAATAGTTGCAAGCCCGTCTCCAAATTTGGTGGCAGATTGATCTCACCCGCACTCAGGATAGTGGGATGCTTCTTTTGGTAGCGGATCCGAACTCGACCAACATCAGGAGATGCAGTCTTTGTGAACTCTTCGATCTTTGCATCTGTGAAACGAATCGTGTTGAACGACGGTGTCAGGATATGACCATTGCTGTTCAGCGTGTGACGTTTTCCTTCAGAATCAAAGAGATCCAGAAACTTGATGAACGTGTCATCAGTGAACGGTTCTTCGGCAGAGTCTGTCAAAGTCCCACCAACATTGGCTTCTGTGAACGGGTAGATGTTCTGCCCATCGACGAATGTCAGATCGACCTGTCCTTTGAAAAGCGGGAACCGTGTTGAGAGATCAACCAACCCCTGGTTGGTAAGGCTGAGGATCGTCTGGTAATACTCAGGACAAATGACGCCCATGTTCTCATCATCCACCGCAGCGGTGTTTTTGAGTTGCCCAGTTGCGAGACGTTGACTGAAATTCTGAAACGTGATCATTGGCTTACCTTTATGGTTAGATCAGACCACGTATGATCCGTATTCAGATTCATCTGTATCATCTGATGTCAAGAGATTGCTACCCCAAATTTGGTGAGACCGAACGGTGGAATCGTCCCCATCGTCTTGTGTCTCGCTGTTGGGTTTCCAAGGATTCATGTACTGCAACATCGAAACTGTGTCGATGCAGTCATCTTTGCCTTTGATTCCGTCCTTGGTTGCAAGGGCGATTTGTTCAATGAAGATACTCAATTCCTGTGAGTTTTTCAACTCTGTCGGAAAGAAGATCTTTCCTGACTTGAACAGAGGCACTACCATGTTGAATCGAGCCAGTTTATCTGTTGTTGGCCGGATTCCTGATTTACCTTTTTGGCGTGTCAGGTTGAAGAACTTGTTCCGATAATTCATCTCATTCATGAGCCATTGGATAAAGCCCTGCTGCTGGCCAGAGATCTCGATGCCCACACCTTGTGGATCATACTCATCCACGAACCCGAATAACTGGTCGATCGCTTTGTCCATGGTTTGGCGAACGACGACTCCGTCCACCCAGTGCCATTCTGACGCAGCGTTATATGCCCACACAGACTGAACGCTGTAATCGGCTGTTTGTTTTGAAGAAGTTGCAAAGTCCGTCGTGATGTAGAAGTTGTAGTTTTGCTTCTTTTGGAGAACCGGTGCTCGTGGCCGCCAGAGGATCTCTGCTTCTTGAACCAAGCGAGACTCTTCCGATGTAATCCGCAGCATCATCTCCTGGCGGAATGATTTGAGTTTGGCTTCTTTCTTGGCCGACTCATACTGCTCTTTCACGTACTCATATGTGAACCGGTCTTCCCAGGCTCCACGGAACTCTTCTTTGCTGCATGGGAACTTCTCACAGATCGGCCACACGTTGACGTGCCATGCCCCGGACTCGATCGCTTCATAGACGATGTCGTTCTTGTTGAACGGTGTCCCATTCATGATCATCTTGTTTCGTGTTGGATCCAACGCATATTGGACGCCGGAATATACCGTGTCCTTGATGGCTTCCATTGCTGTGTTTGATTTTGAGTCAGCATCTGAAACCAAGTCATCCATGACGGCCAGCACTGGTCGTTTACCGAAGATCTTCGTACCACGGATACCTGATTTGGCACCGAACATCTTTACACCCAGACGGTGTCCACGCTTGTTCTCAAATTCAAGATAGTTCTCTGTGAACTTGGCATATGGAATCCAGCTTTGAAGAAATTCCGAATTGTTGTATCGGAACTCAATCGAGTTCCGTGCTGACTTCACACCGTTGTCCATGCTGTCCGAAATATACAGCATTCCTGAAACAACCCCGAAATTGGGGAGTGTCCCAAACATGGCCAGATACAGAACCAGATATTCCATGAAGAGCGTCGTCTTCGCCGTACCACGAGCACAGAGGTTCGCAATCTTCTTCTCGCGTCCGGTCAATTTATCCAGCATTGCCAAGTGCATGACTGGAGTTTTGTTGTCTTCGCCAACATCTCCGTTCACCAGCTTGATGAAGTTCATGAATTTCAGTGAGAACTCGCTGGGGATGTATCCAGCGTGGCTGTTGAGCATCATGAAGTCTACCTCGTTGAGGTAGTCATCGACGGTCTTCTCTGGGACGAAGTCTGGCTGCTGGATCATGGATTCACCGTTTTCATTGGCAACGCAGCGATGTCATTCGCCGACGTGTTGGGATCATGCTCAATGAGATTGAGTTGTTTCCGTGACATTTCAACCAGTTGCTGTTCGAGAGCTGCCATACCATCGTTCATGGCAATGTCCACTTTCAACTCTGATTTGTGGATCTCTGGTTTCTTCAGGTGAGTCAGCAAACTGTTCGCTGCGTCGCTCCGGACTTTGGGAGAAACATCAATGTCCATCATCAGCTCATACTGGGTGTTGATTGCTTCCTGGAAAACATCCTGGTTCAGGATCCAGGTTGGAACCATGGCACGCTCCATGATTTTCGTGACGAGCTGGCCTTTGTTGTAAGCAGTCACCATGGAGGCAATGTCTTTTGGTTGTCGGCCTGCGTCCTTCATCGCTTGGTAGCGATCGGGGAACGTAGCTTTATACGAGTCGATGTTCGTCTTGCCCATGATCTTGTGGGAGACGTACATCACAGCTTGGACGTAATCACCGACCTTGTATCGACCTTCTTGCAAGACTCCGGAGAATGTCACAAAGTTATCTCGGATATTGCGAGCCTCTTCCGGATCTCGTGAGAGAGCGTTCAGTTGGTTCACCATATCTTGAGTGATATTGTGTCGGTGTTGTGCAGGAAGGGATTCCTGAACTGCGCCCAGTGTCAGCATTGCCTGATTACCTCATAGTGTGTTAAGCGATTTCAATGGTCCGCCTATAACCTGAACTTAGACTGGAAAGCAACAAAATGGCAACATGCACAACCAATTACACCTGCACCCCCGTTTGGTACACTTCAGTCGATTCGACCGAAGGCGGTGGTGAGGATGTCATCTCCTACGCGGCTGGGCCGAGTGCGGTAGATCTCAACGTGACTTGTATTGTGAATACTGGGGACATCCAGTTTCAGGTCAAAGACCAGAACGATGTTTGGTTCACTCCAACAGAAGCATCTTACACGGTACTGGCTTCGAACTGTGTCCGTCTCCCACGGGCCAACATGCCAGACATCCGGATCCTCGCCACTGGCGATGCGACCTTCTCTGTGGCTGGTGATCTCCGCAAAGGATAAGATATGCCCGTAATTTATACCAATACCCAGGACGAGTGGAAACGTCGTCGTATCGACGTTCGCCACATCAACCCGTCCATCATGGAAGGTGAACGCGGGCATACCTCAATGCTGGGTCAGGGTTCTGCTGTTCCAATTGTTCGGTATGCCCCGACCTTTCTTTTCCCTCCATATCTGACTGGTGATTCCAAGATCCCATCAGTGTTGACGGTTAATCCTGGTGTCATTGACGCCAGTCCCAAAGCAAACATCTTTTACCAATGGTATGCTGACGGAGTCATGTTGATCGGTGAGACCAGCAAGACATTCACAACCAATCTTTCATTCGATGATGTTGAGATCACCTGCGAAGTCACAGCCGTGAACTTCCTTGGTGTTGATGTTGGTCTTACAAATGGTATCACTCCAGGTCTGGTCGAACCCATCATCAACGAAGAGTATCTCACGTATGCTGTTTCTGGTCTGAGCCAAGATTTGAAACAGAACATGTTTGACCACAAGACTCTGATCACCACAGGTATCTCGATGTATCTACGAACAGATGTTCAACAACAAATCATTTTGATTCCCACAGGTATGTGGGTTGAGTTTCGTGATGATGTCATGAGTGGAACAGGTGCTGTCATCACTGGTCTTGGTGGAGATGAAGGTGGACAACTCTATCACAACGAAGCCTATGTGATGTGGCAGCCAACTCGTCTTGCTGATCTACCATTGATCAACCCAAGTGCAGACCTTGGGGATCTCACAGGTTGGACTGTTACCGAGGGTTCGATCGCAGCTCTGACGATTTCTTCTTCTGGGGATGTTACTGCTTATAGTGGAACTCATTTCTTTGGGGATCAGGAATCTATTCAACCTTCATCATCCTCCATGTTCCAAACAGTTGCTTTGAATGCAAGTGACATTGCTGAAGCGGTCGATGGAACTTTGATGTGCAACCATATATTTATGATGGAAAATCGTCTTGGACAGGATGGGGTTCAAGTCACCGTTCAGTATCTTAGTTCTGCTGATGCAGTTTTGGGGACTACAACTGAAGGTCTTCTGATAAATACTCAGAACCAAAGCTGGAGTCACCAATTCAGCGAACTTGAATATGTCCCAAGTGGGACTGAGAAAATCAAGGTAATTATCTTCTTCAACAATCTTGGGACTACCGTTGGATACTCCTTTATTGACGACATTAGTGTTCGTCTCTATTCTGATACCTGAACCAAAGGAACATATCATGCCCAATATCCTCTTCGCTTCAAACAACATTGCCCATTGGCCGACTGCTGTTGCGGGATCGGTTTCGGGTACGTTCGATTCTGCCCGCGTTCCATACTCGATTGCCATGAGTAATTATGAAACTTTGAACTCTCCTCAGTTCAAGCCTTCGACTGGAGATGAAACGTGGTTCCACTTCCGGATCTACAACGAAGGTAGTGCAGACTACAGCGGTGTTCAAACTCTATTCAAATGCTATGACATCCAAGGTAATACCCTGGTTCATATCCGCAAAGTAGCGTTAACCTATAAGTATTTTCTTACAGCTTTCCTGTATGATGGTAGTGGTTCTTCTCAGAGTGATGACTGCACGGTCCCGCTGACCGACAGCAAAGTCAGTTTTGTTGACATCAAGTACACAGTTACCACTCTGAAGATCGAGCTGAAGGTCTACATCAACGGCTCGTTGGGCAGCACAATCTTGTTCAACGCAAACCCAAACAACTACGTGGCTCCTGTCACTTTCTCTTTGGGTTGTGCGTTTACGAAAACCCTGAGTGGTATTCAGCATATCTCTGAAATCATCGTCGCCGACGGTGACACTCGGAATGCTCGTCTGGATCTTCTGCGTCCCATCAGTGCTGGTGCATACGAACAATGGCAGGGCAGCCTTGCAGCTCTGGCCGATGATGATCCGACCACAGGTATGACAACTATCGCTCCTGATCAACGTCAGACGGTGAACCTGAGTGCTTACACAGGTGCGACCAACATCTCGAACTTTGTGATGGTCAGCCAAACGACTCGTGGTCAGAACTCACCCACAGGACTGAAGCACACTGTGCGTCTCTCCGGTGTGGACTATGACAGTGCGACGATCCCAGTTGAGTTCCCGCTTCAGTACAACATCACCGACTTCAAAATCAATCCTGCGACTTCTCTTCCGTGGGAAGGATCTGACCTTTCTCTTATTGAAACTGGTTTTGTTTCCGTGGCATAACATAGAGGTTGGCTGTCCTCTTACATGGAGGTGATCATATATCTCGGATCAGGGGGGCTTCGGCCTCCCTTTTCTGTTGACGGGTCTGAACCAAGGAAGTAAGTACCCCTCATGGAAAACATTATTCATCAGTTTACCAAGCGACCAAATCAACCGACATGATCGGGTGAGACGCTTGTACTCACCCTCCCATAACCGGGGTGAGTAGATGAATAAGGAAAATTCCCTCCCCCCATTTCGCCGTCATAGCTCAGTTGGTAGAGCGCCTCTCTTGTAAAGAGGATGTCCGGAGTTCGACTCTTCGTGGCGGCACCAATATCAGTGTATAGCTCAGTATGGTAGAGTGCTCCCCTTGGAAGGGAGAAGTCGTAGGTTCAAGTCCTTCTACACTGACCAATCTTCCAAGGGTCTTCTAACATAGGTGATTGTGGGTCTACCCATCGTCCCGACAGATAGGATACCGGGTGGTTGACCCGGAGATACTGGTGCAAATCCAGTCCCTTGGGCCAGAGACGAAAGAATATGCTAGGCCCCAACGTAACGAGTTTTCTTGTTTACCCAACCCCTGATCGGAGGACGACATGACCCTGACCGCGTACAAGCAGAGCCTCCGTCCCTACGGTCTGCATCCGACCATCTGGCGCAACCTGCGCCGGGTGATCGGGGGCTGCTGCGACCTTGATCTCTACGACCACGAGGGCACCAAGATCGGCACGGGCCTGCTCGAACGGTACAGTAGCCGGGTCAGCTTGCCCTCGGACCTCGATTTCCGGGCCGTCTCGTGGGCTACCACGATCTCGGAGTGCAAGCCCCAGCCAGACGAGGAGGCCGCCTTCCTCGGCCCCTCTGTGATTCCCATCGGTGTGAACCACTACTAGGAGACTGACGATTGCCCACGCCAAGGTAGCAGCCATACGATCAATTTGGCGGATGGCCAAGGAGTCGAACCCTCATCCTTTCGGAGCCACACGGTATTCAACACCGCTTGCCGTCCACACAGCAGGACCATCCGTTATTGGTACTCCCCCCCGGATTCGAACCGGGACTGTACTGGTTTTGAACCAGCCGCCTCCTACCAATTGGGCTAGGGGAGCATGGCGGAAGATGGAGGTCTTGATCCCCACCCCATTCAAGGGGCCAACTGGTTAGCAACCGGGGGGGGATCATCTTCCAACTTATTCGTATCTCAGATGCGCGAAAGTTGGCATCGGTGCGAGGAATCGAACCCCGCTCTTCAGGTTTTTCCACCGGCATCTTCGACCAGTCGTCACATGGATCTGTCATAAGGTAAGAATCCTTTGGTTGCGAACATGGGAATCGAACCCATAGCTGAGAGGCATGAACTCTCCGTGTTACCACTACACCAGCTCGCACCCCCTCATATAGAGAACCATGAAAATAAGTCAATCGTTCTGCATTTAGTATCTGAGGCAGAACATATGTTCTCTCTGAACCAAGGAAAGCAGAACATTGTCCTACGTATCTGCCTCCAAACAGGTCATTTGTTCTGTTTCAAAAACTTGACAGGCTCACCCTCAAAATCCATACCACGGAGGTGGGTCGGCCCGGCCCCAGGGGGACAGAGCTTGGCACAGCTATGTTCATAAATGAACAAGAGGCGAAGGTAGCGGAACCTTCGCAGTCTCGTCGCCTTTCGCGGAAAGACTCCTCGACAACCCCGAATGTCCCATCCCCCGAATGTCCCATTCTTTGAATGTCCTATTCCCTGGATGATTGAGGATACTTATTAATTCGAGAGAATTTCATAACGGAGTGCGCAGCACGGAGTTATGAAAATGTCGAGAATTAGTAAGTATCCGAGCATATAATACCCAAATCATAAAACTCGCTTATGCGCTCCAAATCATAAATTTATATTTGAAAAACTTAGTATGTATCGACAAAGGTGTAGGGTATTTTTCAAAATTTATATTCTCAAATTATTACATGTATCGACAGAGGCAGGTGTTTTGTACACTGGAGGTACACTCCCAGATCAGACCCCCCCGGTCTTCGTTCTCCAGTACAGCTATGCCCCCCCTAATTATCCTACACTCTCTACCTCCACTGTCGCTGACCCTCCGGGTCCAGTGGCATCATGCCATCATCAACCATACCGTAGGAGGTATCACCCATGTCCATGCTCGACGCAATGTCCAAGCTAGTCCAGACCACCGTCAACACAGCTACTGACTCAGTATCAACCGTTGGAAAAGGTCTCGATATTGCCAACCACTATGTGGAGGAAAACCACAAACGTATCACCAAAACCACCACCACTGCTGCACAACTCAGCGTAGCGAGATTCAACCAAGACGTCGCAGACGAACTGGAAGCATCCGACAAACTGAAGGCTCAGTACGACGCAGTCGTAGCCGACTGGTAAACCAATCCGGCGTCTCTCTCGTGGAGGCGTCGGAGACTTCGTCTATGATAGATAGCTATCAACCCTCAAACCAGCCTCGTAACCAGCCTCGTAGGAGCACATCGCCCATGACCTCAGCTACCCAGCTTGCAGGATCAACCACAGTTGACCTGTGTGACACGTACAGCATCCGTTTTGTATCCATCCTCGGAGTCCCATACCATGTGAGCTTCATCCCACTCATCCAGACGATCGTTTACACCTCAATGGAGGACGTTCGTGACCAAGGTGAGTTCACCGTCAAGTTCGGGCATATCTGCTCGAAGAAACTAAACGATGTTGTGCTCATCAACGAAATAATCAACCATAAGGAAGGACTTAAAAATGCCTGACTACATCGAAGAGAATGAACCAATGGATAGTACCATGTTAAACAAAGCTTGGCTCTGCACAGGTATCAAGATTGATGGAACTCTCCAATCATTGAACCAGTCAGTAAATGTTGGGAAGATGTTCCGCAAAACAACTAACCCAACTTGGCTTGAACAACGTCAGCAGATTGCTGCTGAAAAGTTGGTACTTCAGATGGAGAATATGACCTTTGGTGAATCCAAGATCATCTCCCAAACTGGACCAGATGAAGATGAGGATACGATCTACACTTGGATCCGTATCATACCCTGAATCATATCCTGAAAGGATTAAACCAATGCTTGACTACATCGAAGAGACTATCGAAGCCTATCTCCATGACTGCAAACGTCTTGGAAATGAACCAGATGAAGCAGTCATTGCTTCTATAATCGCTGACCAAGGGAGCGAATAAAAATGCTTAACTTCAACCAGGAAATGCGTTTCCCAAAGCTCATCTCTCAACATCAAATCGACCTTGAGGAGAGTTGGTGGAAAGAGCGTGTGACTCTCAACTTTCATCGTTGGCTCTTCGACCCATGGAGCCTTGGTTACGAAAGCTTCAAATCAACCCTTCATGGGTTCTGGTGGGGCCATCATCTACTTCAACTCGGACCATTCGTCATTGAATGGACCATCAGGAAAGGATCAATGAAATGATCATCAGAACAACTACTCACAACATCATCATCAACGAAGAAACTCAGCCCACAGATGGGTTTCGAATCACACTCTTCGAAGGTGATGATGAACTGGAATACTTCGACTATGACCACTCATGGGACGAAGCTGACGCAATCCAAGATGTACTATCAGGAGTCTAACATCATGATCACCATGACCAACAAACAGACCGAGGACATCATCACTCTGGTCAACAAAAATACCCCTATTTCAAGGGGTATAATCACCGGTTTCCTTCAGCAACTGCTTGAGGAACAACCAGTAAACAAGGTCCATCGTGTTGACGCTGCTATGACCGCAGAGATCAACTGGCCTTCCTCAGACAGGAGCTAAACCAATGGAAACCACCGTACTATTCTTTGCTCTCATGGCTGCACCATCTGTAACAGATGACCATGTCACGAACTATGCCATACCTCTTGGCATCTACAAAGAGGCTGAAGAATGTTCAGACGCAGTAATGCGGATCAATGAGCACGCTCAGAGCCTTCGAAGACACCTGTGGTGTATGCCAGTTGGTATCAACCAAGGTGAACCAGTATGAGAACCATAATCATATGGACTTTGCTCATTGCAACGATCGTTCTCATCCTCATCTTCCCACCAATCCTGCTACTCATTATGGTTTTCTGTGGTGGCTACGGATTACGTTGGAACCGTGAAAAAGAATCAGGAGAATCCTAACCAATGGCACTTAAACTCACACGTTCAAATGACATCCTCATCTGCCATACTGATGAGGATTCTGGTTCCCAAAACATCAAGAAATACAATGGTTGGAAACCAGACCAAGATGTCCACAACTATGGGATGATGGGCATCGTCGATGAAACCGAGAAAATGTTGCACATGGTCTGTATGCAGACCTATGAGCCATTCTGCGAACCCATTCCAGTCAACGACGTTGATGATGCTCAAGAAATTCAACGGCTTGCACATCAAGCCAATAGCACCATCAACCGACTCAACTGAGTCACTTCTTCTGGGACAACACGCCTTGTTGGGTGTGTTGTTCCAAAAGGGAGCAGCCGCCGGCTGCTCTGGCCATTGTGGCCAACCGAGCACTTCCGCTCGACAAACCGTGAATCTTTGAAAGGATCACAATCATGACCGTAGTTACTGCAATCTCCAAGAATGCCCGTGCCAAGAACGCTACTGCCGAAGCAAACGAGTTCGAAGGACTGTGGATGAATCCGGGTATCTTCGTCGGTGACGAAGAGAACCCCAAGTTCGTCAGGTTCAACCGTGGCATCGCCATCAGCGACCTGAAGACACGGAAGCTCTATGAGTCCATGGACCCTGACTTCGCAGCCGAGCAGCAGTTGCTGAACGACCGCGTTGAAGCCATCCGTAAGCGTGCGTTGCAACTGGAAGAGGGCCAGCACGTCGTCATCAACATTCCGATGGTTCTCTACCGTCGCCAAGAAGAGGCAGATGTTGCACCGACGCCGAAGGCGACCAAGGCAGACATCGACAAAGAACTGTTCGGCTAAACTACCACGAGCGACCCCTAATCGGGGTCGCTCGACCTTTTCAACTTGATAGCTTCCAATGGGATCTCAAGTTGAACATTATTTACCCCAGATAGCTTCCACAGACTGGCTACACCTCCGGTGTCTTTGCGCTGTTTTACAGGGCAACTCTGCATCAACCACACCTGGAAACTGGAAGTTCAACTTTCGGCAACTTTCTGCTGTTAATGGACGTGAACCTAACTGGAGAAAAACTATGGAAAATACACCAATATCCCGTTTTGATGGGAAACACCGGTTCTTGAGCAACTTTTATCATGCACCGTTGACTGTAATAGGGATTCCCTACCTAAATTCTGAAGCTGCATACAATGCCTGCAAGACATTGGATGTAGAGGTGAGAACACAGTTTTCAACACTTGATCCATCGGCTGCCAAGAAACTTGGGCGGCGTGTAAAAATGCGAGATAATTGGGATGAAATCACCAAAGTGGAGTGTATGGAATTGTGTCTTTGGGCAAAGTTTGGTGGCAACCCTTCATTGAAAGAACAGTTACTTGCAACTGGTGAGAGAGAGCTGATCGAAGGCAACAATTGGAATGATAAATTCTGGGGTGTTTGCAACGGTCAAGGTCAAAATATATTGGGCAAACTGCTCATGGAAATCAGAAAGAGAATCCAATGAAAAATCCTGACAGAGACACACAAACTGGCCTTGAAGAGTTGTTTTCCAAGCATCAATTGTTGCCTGTTTTAAGGGAGCAATTCCTTCAAATGGGTGATGACCAAGTGGTCGTTGAACCAGCAATGGCAACCGAAGCACTGGTTCAGCTTTATCTCCATCGTCAGGCTGATGTCCCAACTATGGTTGGGATCCTCTCACCAAAATATGGCACTCCTCAAGAGGTGGCAGACAAGCTTTTGCTACTCTGTGAGATCGACTACTTCGACTTCCATGAATCAACGGACAAGTTCGTTGTGAAATATGACGTCTCTGAAGATGTCGAAGAGATGTTGGCAAAATACCAGTATCCACTGCCAATGATCACACCTCCAAGAAAAGTGACCAAGAACCATCACACTGGTTATGAGACCATCCGTAAATCAGTGGTGCTCAACGGATCAGAATACTTCGATGACAAAGACTTATGTCTCGATCACCTGAACCGAGCCAACAGCGTTGCACTGTCCATATCCATGGACACAGTCACCAGTGACGAGGGAAAATACCTCCGTCCAACACGCAACCCAGGTGAGGACTTCGAAGACTTCAGAAAGCGTCAGAAGCAGGCTGATACGTTCTACGCAACAAGTCTTCAGGTAATGGAGACAATCGACAGCTTGTCTGAAAGATTGTTTCTCACTCACCGATACGATCGCCGTGGCCGATGCTACGCTTCCGGCTACCACATCCATAGTCAAGGTGATGACTATAGGAAGGCAGTATTGCAGTTTCACAAGAAAGAGGTGATCACATGAAAACTCTCAAAATCGACGACAAATTCAGCATCGTTTACGATGATGAGATGAACGACCGTCCATTGTATGTGGAACGTAATGGAATGCGTCATACAAACATGATGAATGATACCCAAAATTGGGTAGTCTGCATGTTCTACGCATTGCTGGAGATTCAACAGAAAGCTGATGCAGTCGCAGAAGCCAACGAAAAGATCTCTGAAATTCGTCACACTGAGCATGATGCTTGGGACCAATGGTTCCCAAACGACAACATCTAAATATAATTCCGTAGGAGGAACCACAATGATACCGATGCAAATGCTCACTGGCAAAGAATACATCATGGCTGAGATCGCGTGCAAACACGACAAATCCATGGAAAAGAAAACCTGGAACGAGCGTCTTGCTCATTTCAGGACAATGGATTTCTTCAACAAGAAACTCTACAAGAAAGCCTCAGACCCAATTGGTCTCCGAGCTGCTGTCATTGCCTATGATCATGCAACGACCCAGACTCCATCTGGATATATGATCTCACTGGATGCCTGTTCATCGGGCCTTCAGATCCTCTCACTACTGGTTTCATGCCCAACCAGCTTCAACCTGTGTGGTGGTGACAACTCCACCTGTGAGAGCGCCTACAAGGTCATCTACGACGACATGGGCCTCTCAGGTGTCATCACTGCCAAACAGGTCAAGCAGACTATCATGACTGCACTGTATGGTTCCACGGCTATGCCTGAGCACACCTTCGGTGAGAACATCGACTTGTTCTACGAAACCATGGAGAAGATGGCTCCAGGTGCATGGGATCTCAACATGGGTCTCCAGGAACTGTGGGATCAGATCTCTGGCTCAGCCTACGAATGGGTCATGCCTGACGGATTCCATGCTTGCATCGAAACCAAGGACAAAGAACTGCTTCCGTTCAAGTTCTTGGACAACGAGTACACTGTTCCACGTAAAATCGACGCACGTCCTGATTTCCATAAGGGACTGGGTCCAAACCTCATCCACTCCATTGATGGCATGGTGGTACGTGAGATGTTCAGACGGTGCATGTTCAAACAATCAACTATTGATCGTGTACTTGTAGTACTAAATTCCACAAAAAGAGGAACTGGGGGGAAATCTTCCCAGAAACTTATTGAATTGTGGGATTATTTCCTACGAACAGGCTTCTTATCTGTACGTATTCTTGACTACATATATGCAGATACAATCGGACATCTTGGAGATCTCCAACACATCAAAGAGATGCTAAGAACCTTACCTACCAAACCCTTCGAACTGGTCACAGTGCATGACTGCTTCCGTTGTCACCCAAACTACGGCAACGACCTTCGTAAGCAGTACAACATCATCATGGCCGACATCAACGATTCAAAGATGTTGGAGTCCATGGCCAAGCAGGTTGCTCACAAAGGTATCAAGACCAAGAAGGTTGGACATATTGACCGTGATCTAATCCTGAATGCAAGCTATATGCTTGCATAAAAAGAAGGCTCCCCTCATACCAGAGGGGAGCCAGTTTTTTTCAAGGAGAACCACCAAATGTCGAAACCAACTTCATCTGATAGCACGATTAAGTACTATTTTGTCGATGATGCAACCCTCACCGTCTACATTACTGACGAAATAGAACAGGGTGCAGGATGGGTTTACCTCGGAACCTCAGACAATCCTCGTCCAAAGATGGCTGTTGCTGCATTCACACAACAGGGTAAAATCACTGAGGGTTACTCCATCCGCATACTCTCATAGATTTCTCTTCTTGGTTTAATTGCCGATCGCCATCCTGCGACGGTTCTACTTAGGAGAGAGAAAATGAAAGCATTAACCCCCTCACAAACAATGATGTTCGTCGAAAACTGCCTCAAAGTGAGGGAGATTCCTTACATCTCCGGTCCTCCAGGCATCGGTAAATCTGATCTGGTTTACCAGATCGGTCATGACTTTGGTCTCAAGGTCTTGGACATCCGTCTGAGCCAGATGCTTCCAGAAGATCTCACCGGTCTGCCCAGCCTGAACAATGACACTGGCAAAGCCAGCTATAATCCCTTTGACACCTTCCCAATGGCAGGTGACGCCATCCCCAAAGGCTACAATGGTTGGCTTATCTTCCTCGACGAACTGTCCTCCGCCAGTGAAGAGGTCTTCGCAGCCATCTATTCACTGCTGTTGGGACACCGTGTTGGTGGTAAGCAAGTGCATGAGAAAGCTCTGATCATTGCAGCGGGCAACCGCTCCACAGACAGTGCCATTGCACGTCCTCTACCTGACACACTGATCACACGCATGATGCCAGTCGAGATGAAGGTCTCCTCGAAAGACTGGCTCAAGTGGTGCAAAACACCTGAGTCCAAATCCAATGACTCAGTGGTCAGCTTCATCACCAAATACCCTGACATGTTGATCGGTACGATCGACCCGAACAAGCGTGACGAGCTGGAGCCTTACCACACACCTCGTGGTTGGGGCAAAGTCTTCAAGATCATGGATTTCCATGAGCGTGAAGCAAAGAAGAACCAGATCACGAAGAAGGATTCCTCTGGGATCCCTTTTCCTGCCAAGTCTCAGGGTGTGGCAATTTCGCCACCAATTCAGGCCATGCTGTTCAGCGCAGTTGGTGTCATCGCCGGACAAGCGTTCAAAGAGCACTACGACGAATCCATGCAGCTTCCATTCCCTTGGGATGTTGCACAGTCGCCAAGCTCTGTTCCGATTCCATCGACGAACGCCGGTAAGGCTGAACTGACTGCATCTCTGGCTGAGTTCTTCATCGAAACCAGTGAACAATCACGGGATAACCTGCTCCAGTTCATGAACCGGATGGGTGGTGAGCATTCTGCTCTGTTTGCACAGATTCTCGTTGAGAAACTGGGTAACACAGTATCTGACCAAAAGCTCATCGGCGATGTGAAGCAGCGTCTCGATGTCAAAGCTATCGACATCCCTGAACCTCTGGGAGCGGATCCTGATTCTTCGGCTTTCCTTCAGGGCAACCGTCAGCGCCCGTAAACGGAACGGTTTGGAACTCAAACCAAGCTCAACACCTTTCGGAACAAGACGCACAAGCTCGACTTGACTCAGTGAAGCAGCAAATGCGTGATGTTAAAAGACAGATCGCTATACAGAAACAACATAAAGTTAATAAACTGCTGCAAAAAGCAATCAACGATGCTGAGAACTCAACCAAGAAGGGGGGATTAACTCTCCCTTCTTGGTTCAAATTCATGAAAGGCTAAACCATGACAAATGTATCTCCTGCACTTCCTTCTGGTTCGATGGGAGCACCTGTTGCTCCCACCACTCCTGAAGAACAGGAAGAGATGCGTCCTTCAGAGGCTATCAAACTGAAGCAGGCTTTCGAAGAGATCATTGTCAATGATCCACGGTGTGTCGGGCTTGCCCGATACATCGCCAACGTCCGGATATTCTGGTCGTATTCGATCCCAACTGCATGTGCTGGACACGGGTTCATCTTTTTTAACCCAAAGTTCTACGACTCAATCCCTGAAGAAACACGCATCACTGTGTGTGTTCATGAGATCTGGCACCTGATCCTGAAACACCTGGATCGGGGTAAAGACTGTGATCCCTACATCCACAACAAAGCTGCTGATCATGTCATCAACAACGCCTTGGAAGACGATGGGTTCACCTTTGAAGGGACTGATCCCTACAAAGATCCTCAATACAAACACATGTCCACTGAACAGGTGTACAACGACATCTACGAAGATGAGAAAAAGAAGAAGCCTGACCTGGCTTCAATGGGTGGTCACATCCCTGCTGAACTCATCGAAGACCTCGTAGAGCAGATTGCCAACGCTGAGGATAAAACCCTTGAAGATCAAAAATCTAAAGCGGACAAAGATGTGGACACCCACAACAAGCAGGCCGGTAACGCAACTGGTTCTCAGGGCATCAAGCTGGAGCTTACACACCAACGTCACATGATCATTGGAGCCACATACAATGAGATCTTCAAGCCCTATCTCACCGATCCTTTGACCGGTGGTAAGCGGACATTCATGCGGCCAAATCGTCGGCAACATGCCATGGGCAAGAAGCTCCAGCTTCCAGGTCGTTTCCCCAAACGAGGACACAAAAACCGCCTGAAGCATCTAGTCTATGCACTGGATGTTTCTGGTTCGATCGACCAAAAACAGGCCCAACAGTTCCACGAATCCGTTCGTACCATCAAAGAATTACTGAACCCAAGCAAGTTGACAGTCTTGTTCTTTGATACCAAGATCAAACTTGAACGCACATTTACGGACAGAGAATCCTATGGCAATATTCAAGTCCATGCTGGTGGTGGCACCGATCTTCAGAACGTTTATGCACGTACCAAAGAGCTGGGACCAGAAGCCTTGGTGATCTTCACAGATCTGTGCGTCGGCATTCCACCCAAACCTGATTGGGAAACCATCTGGCTCATCCCAGAGGCTTACTACTCAGTTCCTTCCAACATCTATGGGGAAGTCTATCTCATCCCCGAAACCAAATGAAAGTTGAACCAATGTTCGTCAATGGAAAATCCCTTCTCGAAGCAGCTCCAATCTTTAATATGATTGATTCAAAGCAGCGGTATGAAGGAACCTCATATGGTCTTTCTGAAGCTGGTTATGACATCCGCATTAAACAACATATTCTCTTTGTGAATGATGCTTATGGTGCTCGGACTGTTGTGACTGACCCAGAAACAGAGATTTCTGAAACGTACATGGGACATTTTGTTTTGGCTTCTGCCATGGAAAAATTCCAAACTCCCAATCATCTGGTTGGAACAGTCAAAGACAAGTCCACTTGGGCGCGTCAAGGACTGAGTGTCTTCAACACCATTATTGAACCAGGATGGAATGGATACCTCACTCTTGAGTTGGTTTACCATGGTCATGAAGGTCTCGTCATCCTTCCTGGTCAGGGTATTGCACAGGTGCTTTATGGCCAACTGAGCAACGCTGGAGACTATGGCGATGGGAAATACCAAAACCAAGAAGCAGGACCAGTCGGCGCTCGCTCATAACACTGTCCGATACCTCCATAAAGCAGACACAACCGAGAGCACTTCTTGGTTGTGTCACCACAAGATCCCTTTTCAGATAATGAAGTCAGATGAGGGTTACTGGGTAAATGTCAGATGGCCAAACGGGATCACTGGTCCCCTTTCTCACCAAGAGCTATTACAGTTGCCTCAATTTCAATCTCTTCGAGGAGACCAAAAATGACTACCAAGAACAAAAAGCAGTCAACGGAAGTGACACAACTTGTCGATCCCCGTGCTGCAATGAAACTTGTCCGTTCCGAAGTCAAAAACGCAGTGGCTGGCAACCATCGTGTGGATGAAATGGGCTACACTGACCGAGACGTCGCTCGCTCACAGATCGCTCTTCAAGACATGCTCACCAAAGAGCAGGTCAAGCGTCGCAAAGCTGAAGGTCACATCATTGAACTGAAGTCAATTTTGAATACTCTTTCCATTTTGTCAACGATGGTGACGAATGACTCCACCAATCGTCTTCTGCGTGACCAAGAAAAGCTGGGCAACATGGCTCAGGAGCTGCGTGCAACCTCTGCACAGAACGCTTTGCTATATCAACAGCAAGATGTTCTGCTTGACGAGAATGCTCAACTCTCCGTCGATCTTGAAGCAGCGGTCAACACTGTCCGCATCGCTATGAACGGATCCACCAATGGGTAAGCCAGAAAAACATGGAGACATCTCAATGTCTGAAAAAAGAAAACCTCGCCTTCTCATTATTGGACATGGGAGACATGGCAAAGACACCGTGGCCCAAATGATTGCCGACAAGATGGGACTTACGTTCTCATCTTCGTCGGATTTCGTTGGTCGCAAAGCAATCTGGCCCATGTGGGGCCAAGAACGCTACGACTCGTATGAAGCAATGTTCGAAGATCGTGTGAACTTCCGGTCCACCTGGAGTGATCTGATCGAGGCATACAACACACCTGATGCTTCTCGCACTGGTTCCGAAATGATCGCTGAAGGCAATGACATGTATGTCGGTATGCGTCGCGTTCGTGAATGGAAAGCGTGCATAGAAAACAAGGTGTTCGACCACGTTATCTGGGTCGATGCCTGTGAACGTCTTCCTCTTGAAGGTCCAAAATCCATGGAGATGAAGCGTGAACATGCTGATCTCTTTGTGGACAACAACGGACCCGAAGAAAACCTCGCAGTCTGCGTGGATAACCTTCAGATTCTTCTGAAGAATGAAGGCTATGATGTCGGCGTACCTGCTGATGTCATCATCGGACCTGGTGGGATTGCTCCCGAAGAGTTCCAAGAACCTGAGCTGGAAGACCGTCTCGAATGGACAGACAAACCGGCCAATGCCATCCAGGTTTTGGACCATGGTTTCTTTGAGGTCAAAAGCGTCATGAACAGTGATGCTGAGATCGCAGAGTCTGCCCGTATGAGTTACGGTCGTGGAACCAAGAAAGTGAACAACGATGGTGGTCTTATCAACTATCTGGTTCGCAATCATCATACATCTCCTTTGGAGATGGGTGAGATCATGTTCCACATGCGGCTGCCAATCTTCGTGATGCGTCAGCTTGTTCGTCATCGGACAGCCAACCTGAACGAATACTCAGGCCGCTACTCGGAGATGGTTCGTTTGTTTTACGTGCCTGACCATGACAAGATCATGTACCAAGGTCTTGTGAACAAACAGATGTCTGGTGAACCTCTTCCTGCTGATGAAGCAGAAAAAGCCACCCGTTTGATCATCAACTCTTCCAATGACTCGTTCGATGTCTACGAAGAGCTGCTGCGTCAAGATGTCTCTCGTGAGACAGCTCGGATCATTCTTCCTCTCAACACGTACACTGAATGCGTGTGGAAACTGGACGTCAGCAACCTGATCAAGTTCCTCTATCTTCGGGACGATGATCACGCTCAGTGGGAAATTCGTGTCTATGCTCGCCTGATCGGTGAAGCTGTCGAACGCTTTTTCCCCATGGTTTACGCATCCTACATGCGTGAGCGTGAGTCTGTGAAACTGACTCAAATTCAGATCGAAGCATTGATCCAGGGTGTGGTATCTTTGGATGATATGTCCAAAAGTGAGTGTGCTCAGGTTGCAGACATTCTCGCAAACTACGATTGACAACAAAAAGACGGGGGGCTTTCCCCGTCTCTTTTTTATGCTATAGCCAATCCAAACCTTTATTGGAGTCGGACCATGGCTAAGGCAAAAATTCTCAAGTTCAAACAGGGCGACGACTTCAAACTCGATTTTACCCTGACAGACACCAATAACAGTGGAGCTGTCACTGCTGCTGCTGCTGTTCAAACCAAACGAGATGAGATCATCGAGATGGAGGATGCAGTAAGTCCTGACTTGGCTGCCATCGCCATTGCAAATAATGAACTTCTGACTCTCATTGATGCCTATGAAGCAGCGATCCTCATGGACATCACCGGCTGGGGCATTGCCTCACAACTCCGGTGGTGTGGTGAGTTGATCGACACCTTCAGCATCGACGAAACCACCCTCAACATCGGCAAATTTGCCATCATCGCTACTGAGACTCAAACCTCACTCTGGGTTCCTCGCAAATACGAAATGGACATCCAGTTCACTCGTGTCACTGGGAAGATCTCATCCGAAACGTTCATCTTGGACGTAGAAAAGGATGTGACCAATGTCTGATCTGCTTGACCTCAACAAATCTCTAGGACCGGCCTTCCAACTCTCGATGTCTACTGAAGAGACCTTCACTCTGACCGTCGGAACCAAATCATCATCCCTATTCGCAGGTGGTGGTGAACAGGGTCCGCAAGGTATTCAGGGTGAGCAGGGTATCCAAGGTATTCAAGGCATCCAGGGCGAACAAGGCATCCAAGGTGAGGTTGGTCCCCAAGGGGAACAAGGTGAACAAGGGATCCAGGGTGTTCAGGGCGTAACTGGTCTCACAGGGGCCGACTCAACTGTCCCTGGGCCACAGGGTCCGATTGGTGACACAGGCCCACAGGGCGCTGCATCCACAGTCCCAGGCCCCCTCGGTCCCCAGGGTCCACAAGGTCTGACTGGACCTCAAGGTGATCGTGGTCTACCTGGTTTTTCTGACATTCCAGGACCAACAGGCCCACAGGGTCCAATCGGACCAGCCGGTCCTATGGGATCTACTGGATCAATTGGTGCAACCGGTCCTGCTGGTCGTTCTATGTTGGATGGTACATCTCCACCCACTGCTGGTATCGGTAACGTTGGTGACTTCTTCATCAACACACTCAGCCTTTACCTTTATGGTCCAAAGACCGCTGTTGGATGGGATGCTGGTGTCTCGATCAAAGGTGCCACAGGTAACAATGGGGAAGGTATTCTTCATGGTACAGCAGCTCCTACCACTCAAGGTGGGACTGGTGATTTCTATTTGAACACAACCACTTACGTCCTACATGGACCAAAAGCCTCTGGCACATGGCCAGCCGGTGTCTCTCTCAAGGGAGCCAAAGGTGATACTGGTGATCCCGGTGCAGATAGTATCGTTCCTGGTCCTACTGGACCTAAAGGTGACAAGGGTGATCAAGGTGATGCAGGCCCAGCTTCCACAGTTCCCGGCCCAGAAGGACCACAGGGACCGGAAGGACCAACCGGTCCTGCTGGAGCTGACTCAACTGTTCCGGGACCAGAAGGACCAGCAGGTGCAGACGGAGTCGATGGAGTCGATGGAGCTGATGGTGTATCGTCCATTGTGCCAGTCTCTAACGTGGCAAGCTCTTACTCTGTGTCAAATGCTGACTTGGCAGGGAACATCTTCCGTAAGATGAACAATGTCGATCAGATTACAGTCACAGTCCCTGAAAACCTCACAGGCGTCGAACCAGCGACATACATCCAAACAGGTGCTGGAGTTGTTGTCTTTGTTGCTGGAACCAATGTGACCATTCACAGTGCTGATGGAAACCTGACTATTGGTGCTCAGTATGGTTCAGCCACATTGATCCCTGATGGAGACACAGCCGACGTTTACTATTTGGTAGGATACCTAACCACATGATGAGTCTTCTTCTCAGTTCAGTATCAGCTTCTGCCCTTATTGGGGTTGTTCCTCCTGTGATACTTGACCGCGTAAAGTGGACCACAGGTGTTTCCAATTATGTTATTGATGCTTCAGGTACAGAATTTACTTCAACCACAACTAGTGGTCAGTATTTTACGTTCTCTGAGAAAGTGATGGGACTGAATACACCTTCCCCTGGATTCAAAGGCTTCTATTGGGAGGTTGAGTTCACTGGTACAGCTACTGGAAATCACAATTCCTATATTGGAGTTATGAAATCCTCAAACACTGGTCTTGGGTATCCTCAAGATCTAACTTGGCGTGGAAATGGATATCTCTATAAAGATGGATCCTATTCTGGATCTGCTGGAATTTATACAAATAATGACCGTCTCATGTTCTGTTTTAACCCCTACACTGGTGAAATGTGGGTAGGTAAAAATGGAGTCTGGGTAAATGATCCCGCAGTTGATCCTGCAAATATCACAGGTGATATTGGTACATATGTTGCAAATGGACAAAATCGTTTTGGTAGTGGAAATGGTGGTATCCTTCATTCAACTGATCTGACTTGCTCATATGGACTCCCTTCAAGTGCAGTGTATCTTGCAGGACAAGAATACACTCCTATTGATTTTGAGACTATCTATCAACATTCTACCTATTCAGTTTTTGGAAAAAACTCTGTAGGTGTCTCATTCAACAACACTAAATCATTGGCCATTTTTGGTAAAACCAACAATGGTCCTTCTATCAACCGTCACCTGACTTACCTAATTCTGGAGTAACATCATGGCTATTCTATTCGTTGGTTCAACTCCATCTGATCTTGGTGGGATCACTAGTAATAACACAAACAGTCCTGGTCGTGATCCCAATTTCACACCATTGGGGTCTCGTCTTAATGGTGACTTTGCTGATGTAGGAGGTGGCTTTTCAATTATTACTGAACCCCCTACATCAAACATCGTTTGGTATCATTTTATCTTCGAAACCAACCAAGACACTTCCTACAATTACATAGATGGACATTGGTTTACCATTTATTCTGGCTCAACCATTGTTGCTCGTGTGGATGCTCAAAACTCTGATTGGTCTTTGACTGGTGGTGGGGCTACTTCTGGTAACTTTTTCCCATTTGCCCCAAACGTCCAAACAACTTATGACATCAAAGTCGAATGTGATGGAACTAATGTCACTGTAACGATGTACATGGGCGGTGCTGTTGCAGCGACTCTGACTTATGCTTCAACAGTCAGTCCTCCAAATAATCTATCTTTCGATCATTTTGACATAGTATGGAACGAAACGAATCGTGATTACTATTATTCCGAATGTATTGTCACTGATAATGAAGCTACCATTGGTTGGCGTTTGGCTACACTCACACCAGGAGCTGCTGCTACATACTCCGATTGGGATGGTACACCAGCCAATCTTGTCACTTTTGGCGATGGTCTTGGTATTGCTTCTAATGTTGCTGGTCAAAAAGAGTCTTGGAATCTGTCTACCTACTTGGGTCCAGCTTCCACTGGCAACGTCCGTGCTGTTGTCAACAAGATGATCGCATCTGCTGGTCTATCTGGTCCAACTCAGATTACTCCATTCGTTCGACATGCAGCCACAGACGCAGATGGAACCACTTTTACACCTAATGGTGAGCTATACGTCGAAGTCTTGGATACAAATCCTCAGACTGGTCTTGGATGGGATACAGCAGATTTTGCAACTTTGGAAATTGGTGTGAAATCTACTGCTTAACATCTCAAATCGACCATGCTAACGATTCACCAACAGCGTGCATGGTCGATTTAGATCCCAATGGCCTGTGACATCCCAAACACAGGAAACATACCCATGACCCCAATCCAGGCGGATCGCCTTCGAGTATGGCGTGACCATGATAAAAACTTCACAGAGACTGCAAAAACTCTCGGTATTGCACGTTCCACACTCCATGAATCCATCAAAGCTGCTCTAAAATACGAGTCTGCTGATCCAGGTCTTCAATCCGCAATGAATGCCACCGGCCTTGGTGGTGGTGTCGTCACAGGCGGATGGCGTATTGTCCAGGAAACGATGCCAGATGGCACGATTGTTCGAAACTCAGTACGTTATGCTTTGAAACCAGACGAGATCGAACCGATCGACGTCGCTCAGGCTCTCATTGATAGCCTCACACAAGCTCCACGAGCCATTGTCAGCGTACCTCCTACCGTTGACCTACCCTCGAACCTCTGTAACTTCATTCCCCTCTGTGACCTCCACGTAGGGGGTGAGTATGGGGATCCCAAATACCTCGACGAAGTCTTCTCTGCGATTACTCGCTTGGTTCATGGGCTGCCCAAGGCTCACAAAGCCGTTCTACTCGACATGGGCGACCTCCTGGACGCCAATGACCACAAGGGTCTCACCCCAGCTTCAGGTAATGAATGTGACGTCATTCGTGAGAACCATCTGGAAAACACCATCAATGCTCTCAACATTATGCGCTACGCCGTCGGTCTACTCCTCCAGCAGCACAATGAAGTCGAAGTCCACCTCCTACGGGGGAACCATGACGAAACAGCTTACATCGGCGTTATGGTGGCTCTCAGCGTCCATTTCAAAGATGACCCTCGTGTGAATGTTGTCGTCTCAGATGACAACTTTCGCGTCATTCCATGGGGCAAGTGTGCTGTGTTCCCTCACCATGGGGATAAATCCAAGTGGGAAGATCTCAAAGACGTCTTCTCCGATCAGTTCCCTGACGCATGGGCCAAGGCCAAATATTGGCGGTTCATCTGGACAGCTCACGTTCACCACGACAAGCAAAAACAGCTCGTAGGGACTGATTGTGAGCATTTCCGGACACTGGCCAAGCCTAATAACTGGGCGCAAATGAAGGGCTTCTTCACTCGTGGTGGTATCTGCTCGGTCACTCTCCATAAAATTGATGGTGAAGTGGACCGAAAGAAGGTAAACCTGAAGCCTCTACTTCTTCAGGACAAACCACGAAAGGTATTCACATGATTGAAGCAATCCTGTTTTTTGCAGCGGGTCTCGTTGTTGGATGGAATCTCGTCCCACAACCAGCCTGGGTCAAAAACCTCTACGAGCGCTGGTTTACCAGCAAATGACCAAAGAGAAGTAGCCGGGGCTTTCCCCGGCTTCTTTTTGGTTTTCATGCAATACTGCATCACTCATACAAGGAGAACCAAATGAAACGCTTTATTCAGAAGACGCCCTAGCGTGGAGCTAGGGTCTGATTGTTGGCACTGAGAATATCTTATTCCTCCTACGGAATGACCAATCGTGTTTAAGGGACGGATCCTAATCCGTAATTCTGAACATTGTTGGCATAGCCCCCGCTGAAAAGCGGGGGTTTTCTTTTTTGATGATCTGTCACGAATTGACGGAGGCCGATAGTCCAGAGGGACAAGACTCCCCTGACATTCGGGGCAGACATCACATGAAATTTGATTACTTACCGTGAAAAGAAGGAACAAAACCATGAGGGTAATGAATAATGATCAGTTCAGTCAGAATGAAGTATTCATTGGCGGAGCTGGAAAAACCAAAGGCTTCAAAGTCTCTGATGACCCCATGCTGATGTCGATGCTTTCGACTGGCTTCTATGCCAACCCACACAGGGCCATGATCCAAGAGGTCATGTTCAATGCCTGGGATGCTCATCGTATGGGCAAATGCCAAGACAAACCCATCGACATCTTTGTTGATGAGCACTCTGGTTTCACTGTCCGTGATTATGGTCCGGGCATTGCTGATCACATGATGGAAGATGTTTACTGCACCTACGCAGCATCCACCAAACGTGATGATGCAGACATGACTGGAGGCTTTGGCCTTGGTTCAAAGGCACCGTGGTCCTACACAGAGAGCTTCACAGTCACTTCCCACCATGATGGTGTGAAGACCATGTATCTCATGAGCCGTGTCTCTGACGAGGCTGATGGTAAGCCGGGGATGACTCCACTTATGAGCTTCCAGACAGATGAGTCTGGTCTGAGTGTCAGTGTTCCTCTCGAAGAGGGATCCTTGCACAACACCAAAAATACCATCTACGACGTGCTGTATCTCTCTGGGATTAAAGCACAACTTCACTTCAAAGATTGTGAACCAACTTTGGTCGAATCCATGGATGTGAAACCAAAGCAGTATGTGATGGATACCCGTGAGGGAAACTTCACCAAAAATCTTTATGCTGTCTATGGTGGTGTGCGTTATCTCATCCCTCAAAAAGATGAATATAAAGAAGAGTTCCAGTTCATGAACATGATCTCGGAAATCTCATCTATCTACATCGGCTTTGCACCTCACACTCTCAGTCCTCTTCCCAATCGAGAAGGTCTGAACATGTCTACCAACACGAAAGAAAACATTCGTGTAGGTCTGGAGCTGTGCATGGAACGCTTCCAAGAAGTGTTTGACCCTGTCATCCATGCGTACTTTCGTGACCGGATGGACAACTACAAAGCAGGTGAGGTTCAGCCTCAGTTTGCTCTGTATCATGCGATTGCACACAACAGTATGAGTACATCATTCATGCAGAAGTTCTACGACAAAATGAAGCCACTGCTTCCACCGAACACAGACAAGACTGTGTGGGAGATTGCTCTTCGTCTGATGACAAAGTCGATAAACTCTATCGTCAAAGTCATTGGTGAAAAACGTTGGATGTCTATCTTGGTTCAACACTTTATTCGTGTGTATCCAGATGCAAAGCATCTTGGATTCAAAATGATGAAGGAAGATCCTGAAAAGATGATCGGGAATGAATTCCGACATACCAGTTATCTGAATGATCTCATTGCTTCATGGACCATGCCTCAGCAGTTGTCTCGACTGTATGAGTTTGAAAACCAGCTTCTGAAGGACTTTCCTGAAGATGCTGGGTTCGTTCGTCCAAAGATTCGTTTGCAATCTGACTCGGACTGGCCAACCATGGAGCGTCACCGTAATGCCCCCAAAGGCATTGGTCATCGGTATGCTTACCGTTCCACCCGGAACATTGGAAGCAAAGTCACTGCTCCTGTGGTGAATTTCATTGATCCTAATTCTATCTGGGACTCCAAAGAAGCCAAACCACAAGAACAGCTTCTCATGGGAGATACTGTGATTCTGGCCAAAACTGTGAACGCTTTGCGTGAAACTGATATTTCTCAGAATGCACATTTCTCAAATGATTTTCGTTACATCTTTGACTACTATCGGAAAGGTAACTTCGGAATCATTCCAGCTTACGTCGTACACTCTCGCAAGGGATGGTATGACAAAGCTCTGGAGATTCTCACCAACCTTGGTTTCAAAGTTATTGAGGCTAATGAACCAGAAGTGAAGGTTTACAACAAAGGTGCTGTAAAGAAAGCAATTGTTAGCCAGTTCCGGAGAATCAACACTTCGACTAACAATTGGCAAATGAACGAGATCGACCCTGACGATAAGGATTATGACGTCCTATCTCAGGGTACTCCTTTGACTGATCCCAAATACTTCCTCTACGTAAAGCAGTCCAATCTTGAGGACGACTACTACCGTCGTTATTCATCCAACAAACCCTGTAAAACTCTGGTGAAACTGATGCTTGCAATCGAACCAGACATCGCAATGGTGAACAACACCACTCAAGCAGAAAAACTGCAAAAAGATGGTGTGAAACCGTTCAGTGATCTGGTGATCAAATGGTCCAACGACATGAGCAAAAAGGTCTATCGTTTGCGTAATATAGTCCGTGTTATTAAAGTGTTGAATGAATCCAACATCTCCAACGTTCTCATTAGGAATGCTCAAATTCAGTCTGCTATGGGTATCGCACGGATCAAAGAAGATGATGCTGCTTTCTGGAAAGAAATGGACATCATCAATGTGATCAAATCCGAGTATTACTCCCCTCTCTTGGATACCACCAAGCAGATGATTAAGCTCATCGACCAAATCTGGGTGGATGATCCTCAAAAGAAGAAGGTCGAAAAAGCTATCAAGTCCACTGATCTTCTTTCAGAGACCAAGCTGGACCATCATTGGCGTGGACTCGACAAGACGGGGCAAGAAGACTTTGCCTCTAAACTAGCCCGGTTTATCCGGACCCTGTAACCAATCCAAAGGACAGAAAAACCATGGATAAGAATATCAAATCTGTGGTGTCTATGTTGGCCAGTGACAAGAAAACTACCTTGTTCACTGCAACAGGTGAGGTCATCGACATGATTGTCGATGGCCCATATGACACCGCTTTAATTGCTGACTTTCTGACACCCCAGCTTACTGGGACTCGGTCTGTTGACATCGACCTGTCGGAATTCCTTGCAGTGAAATCTGCACTGAATCTGAAAGAACTGGCAGAAGCCGGTATCGAGATGACTCAAACCATTGACGGCCAAACAGTCCAAGGGATCTTCTATCCTACGGTTTCATCTGTTGTGATCACTGTCGGTCCTGACAAGGTCATCATTCCTCATGTGGACAACCTTCAGGCTCACATGACTCGTGCAACTCAGGATGGCAGCCCATCGGTCATGAACTTCTTCAAACGTTTGGCACCAATCATCCAAGCCCGGAAACACTCCGGTGAGGATCTGATGAAGTTTATCAAGCGTTCGGAGATGCCTCTGACCAATACCGGTCGGATCATCGCCTACAAGCGTGTGACATCTGTTCGTGAAGAACCAGGATACGTCGTGGATACCCATTCCAAGAAAATCAAACAGCGTGTTGGCTCTCGTGTCACCATGCCGGTTGATATGGTGGATCCAAGCCGTCACAAATCCTGCTCGACCGGTCTTCATGTGGCCAATCTAGGTTATCTGGGCGGCTTCTCAGGCGACAAGACACTTATCGTGTTGGTTGACCCCGAAAACTTCATCGCTGTTCCCAGTGGGGAGGATATGAAGGCTCGTGTGTGTTCCTATGACATCATCGGGATGATGAGTGCAAACTCACACTCAACTGCGAACAAAGGCAACCACGTTTCTGGTGATCAGACATTCGAACAGCTCATTGTTGATGCTGTTGAAGGTCGTTCGATCATTCCCTTCGAAGAAGTCTTCGTGGGAGAGAAAGAGATCACACATGTGAGTCTCCTTAAGCGTACTGTACCAACAGCACAGCCTGAGTCGAAAAATCCGACATCAGGCAAGTCTCTGGCTGAGGATCCTACTCCTGAGCAACGTTCTCGTGGTACTCAGACTTTGACGAAAGCACGGGATGCCAAAGCCAAGACGCTGAATCCTGAAACCAATGGTCTACCCAAAAATGTCTATGACGCATTCCTTATGCTGAAAGACAACAAAACCAAAGCTGCTGTTGCAGAGTTTTTTAATACTTCGACTCGTTCGATCGGTCGTTGGATGGAAAAACATGACTTCGATTCGTTTTGTCCGACTCCGAATGCTGAAACTGTCGAAGCACTTGAAGAGTCTCATGCAGGTGAAACCACCCCAGTGACTACGGAGAATCTGGGAGGCAAAGCAACCATTTCACAACAAGCCCGAAAGCTGTTTGAAGAAACTGCCTACAAAGAGTTGGTAATCTTCAAAGGTGCCAAGAAGAAATCTTGGACAGCTCTTGGCTTTACCGATGTTGAAATTGAACTGATTGAAATGATCGAAGATCGTATCAATCGCTAATTGGGAGTCCATCACTTGAGTTGGACAAAGAACCTCTCGGATCACTCTGATCTGGGGGGTTTTCTTTTTGGTTTCCCGTTCACCTTTTGTGCTACTATGTGCGAGCAAAATCTGGGGAAAATTCCGTGAAAATTTAGGAGAGAACCGATGTTTAAGATCGGAGACGTAGTACGTCTCAACCGTGGTTGGTGCCCCATGATCGTCCTCAACGTGGACGAAATGGGTGTATGGGCAGTCTATGCTCGTCGAACCAATGAATACCACATTACTCGCTGGCATTACGCTAATTGGCGTGAGGCTCATTCTTACAACCGTCCATCTTCAGGCTTCACTGCTTGGGATGGAGTACCCATCAACCCAGATTGGAATTTCATCATGCCACGTCGTTATCGCGCTATCAAAGGCCCAGCATTCGCAGGGATCTACATGAACACCACTTCAGCAGGGGACATGGTCCTTGAACTGGACAACGGTGAAGTAAAGGTCTTCAAACCTCATCATCTCGAAGAAGACATCCCCGACACATTCCGTGTCAAAGCCACGGCGAACAATTACTCGTGCCACTACGAAGTTCCCCTTGGTGTTGACATTAAAGTCAACGATGTCCTGATCTCTGTTTCGTCCAACGTCTACATTGTGATGGAAACCGAGACCAAAAACCGTAACCCCAAAGGCGTCTTCAAAGGTCGTCGTGTGGTAACGGAGGTCTTGTAACATGTGCCGGAGAACTGACATCCACAACAAAATCATGTCCAATGTGGTTGAGGTTTTCACCGGCTTCCTGCTGAATGGGAGGCCAAGTCCTTGTCTTTTATGGACTGGTTCCCATTCAGGTGCAGGCAGAGGGGGTAGATACCCCCGCATGTCTCTTGATGGACAGACTGTCGCTGTTCACATTGTATCATTCGTGAACAAGAATGGTTTTGTACCTAGGAAAAAACAGATAGACCATCTGTGCAACAACCGGATGTGTGTCAACGAAGATCATCTTGAGATGGTGACACACAAGGAGAACCAGCGTCGCCGTGACGCTCGCAAACAGGAGCAACTCAATGCGAAGAATTCTATATTCCACCGTATCTTATCCGGTGATGAACCTCGTTCTGGCACTGGCTAGACAGGCAGCAGCCAAAAACACGGACGAGTATCGGAAGTTCGCCACGCAGCAGAGTGAGTTCCGATTTAAGAAGATCTTCCGTGAACGTCCCTTCCAACCTGTGTTCGGTTGATGAGTCGGGTTGCACAACCCAACGCCATCTGGCCGGATGAAAATTATCTTGTCTGTTTTGAAAACAAAATAGGTGATGAGGTAATTCTCCAGTCAGAGAAATCTGCTGATCGAGCAGACTATAGCGTTGAGGTGTTGAACGAACACGAACGCAACAACGCACGCCGTGAGTCATATTACTGGCGTGACCGTAAGCCTGGTGAAGTCCCCAACGGAAGACAGGCTGACGCATTTCATCTCCCCTGAAAAGGTAAAAAACATGCTTAGTTTTCTGACAAATATTATTGGTCAGAAGGCCCGAAAGATCATGGCCAGTCGTGATCCTGACTTTGTCATCGGACCTTCTGAAGATCCCTACATGCTTCGCTGGTGGTGGATCCCTCGTAACCGTATCTTCAACATCTATATCCACAAGATTCGTCATGATGATGATGATCGTGCTCTCCATGACCATCCCTGGCCCAGCCTCAGTCTGTGTGTCAGCGGTGCCATGATCGAGCACTACACCTCTCCCAACGGAGCCTATCCACGAAAGCGTGAGATCTCTGCTGGTGAGTGGATCTATCGTGGCCAAAACTTTGCTCACCGTCTGTGTGTGAAGCAGCCTGTGCAGGATGACATCATCACCATCTTCATGACCGGTCCCCGTGTCCGTGAATGGGGATTCCATTGTCCCAATGGATGGCGTCACTGGAAAGACTTTGTAAGCCAAGAGAACAAAGGCGAACAAGGTGTGGGTTGTGGTGAAGTCGGCATCACAAACGATGAAGGAGTCTTCAATGACTTTCACTGTCGTAAGTGTGGTTATGGGGAAATTCAACTGCACAATTACGATGGATTCTGTCGTAAGTGTGTGGAGTTTTCCTCCTACAGAGGATAATTCATGAAACTTTATAAACCATATAATATGGTGTTTGTGTTCGGAAGTAATTTAAGCGGGATCCACGGAGCAGGAGCTGCAAAGACAGCTCGTCTGCTCTACGGTGCTGAACTGGGCGTAGGAGAGGGTCTCACTGGCACTTCCTATGCTCTCCCCACCAAGGGGATCAACATCAGCTTCATGGACCTGGATACAGTCCACACTCACATCCAGAAATTCATGAAGTATTCCTACGACAAAATGGGAACCTATGACTTCCAAGTCACACGAGTTGGAACAGGTCTCTCTGGGTTTTGCGATAAAGACATCGCGGAAATCTTTCATTACGTTGCCTACCCTGAGTCGAATTGTTATTTCGACACAGCTTGGAAACCTTTCCTCCCGAAGGGTGCCAAGTTCTGGGGAACGTTCTGACGAAAAGCCTCTACCGATTTATCCTCCTCCTTGGATCGGTGGGGGCTTTTCTTTTTCGAGCACACTGACTACACCAGTCAGTTCCGCATCAACACATCAAGGAAGAACCAATGCAGAACAACCCCTTTCCACAACCAATCTGTGACCAAATCTGGAACGCCAAGTACCGTTTGATTACACCGAACCTGGACATCCGCAACGATAACAGCGTGCAAGACACCTGGGATCGTATCGCTCGTGCTTGTGCAGAAGATGACCAAGAGCTGTACAACTTTTTGTACAATGCTTTGGAAGACTTCAAATTCCTTCCAGCCGGTCGGATCACAGCAGGTGCTGGCTCCGGACGAAACGTTACCCTCTTCAACTGCTACGTGATGGGTACAATCCCTGACTCAATGGGTGGTATCTTTGACA
>Ga0306868_1000344_pt1 | contig 31825 bp, 33 predicted proteins | sample AntRauTorckE6832_FD_190411 | JGI IMG/M metagenome (GOLD analysis project Ga0306868, IMG submission 190411) | Saline lake microbial communities from Rauer Islands, Antarctica - Metagenome Torckler E6 #832 (v2) (version 2) | ecosystem: Environmental > Aquatic > Non-marine Saline and Alkaline >... | reverse complement strand
CTATTTCTTTTAAAATACAATTTAATGTATAATGCTAGTCCTATGACTAGTAATGATACCTTCGACAATGTTATCGTGAGGTTTGATGTTAACAACACTATCTCTTCCCAATCAAGATTGTTTAATCATTAACCTTAGAGCTACAAACTAGGTATTATATTCGTAGGTAACTATATATTCTCACGTAACGTAGTTAATTAAATAACTTAGTCTAATCAACAAAGGCTCTTACAAGCTCCGACACTTTAGGGTCGTGGGTTATTGACAACTTTCCTCTCTTATCGATCGATTGCCTCAATATAAACTTCACTACCATCACTTAACTCAAATTTATAAAAAGGAAATGCTTCTCCTGATTGAATGTTTTGTACAAAAACATCATTCTCTAAAACATAACCTAAGGCAATGTTTTCTATTATTAAATTTTCTGATTGATTCATCTTTGTTTCAAATTTGTAAACTGCCATTTCTAATGGGATAATTTCAGTGCTTTCATTACTTGATACCTCATGACTTAACCACTTACGTTCTAATGAAATCACTTGGTTATTGAAAAGTTTAAGTTTCATATAAGAATTTTCAACAAATCGATTATTAACTACTTTATTATAGGTAACAACAATATAATCTTCTTCTTTTTTAACTTCATCTAAAACAACTGTTTCACCATATAGATTAACGGACTTAAGAAATTCTTTTCCAAAATTAATCCCGTCTGTCTCTGACATCTGATTATCTCCTAAAAGAATCCCTCTTCTAGCATATGTTAACACATTATCCTCACTGATTTCAACATAATAATCTTTATTAATGTATAAGGTATTATTTTCCATATAATTTTTACCAAGTAAATCATTAATGGTTTCTTCACCATATTCTTTATAATTTACATAGAGTTTATTTAAAGCCTGAGGAAATTCATAATTTTTCTCATCAAAATAAATCCCTTTATTTTCTAACAATGTAATTATTTCCTCATTAATGGCATTATTATCTTTTACAGGTTTTTCAATATAAAAATACAATAGAAAAACATTCACAATAACAAGTGTTATGATTAAAATTGTTTTTGTTTTGGACCAATCCATTCTTTCACCCCATTATTGTTTCGAAATTATTTCTCCATCATAAATATTTATATAATAAGTCATTTGTCCAATTTTTAATTGCCATACAGGTATTAGATGATCAAAATTATCATTATTCATCAAATAGTATTTTAACTCTATACTTTCAATATTCTGTAAAATTTCATAAACATAGTCATCCATTGAAGTAAAATCATCAATGCCTTCAGCTGCTAAATAATCATTAATAATCACATCATAGTTTTCATTAATCACTTGATTAAAAGAAAGGGCACTTTCCCAAATGTTTGAAACCCCAATTGAATTAACAAAACTTTTATAACTTCTTTTTAGATAAACTATTTGGCTCCCATTGAACTCAACAACAAAGGCACTGCTTTCTCTTCTATCTAAAACGATGTCATAACCACCATAGGAATAATTAAATTCATACCGATCAATGGTTTTACCTTTTTTTTCATAGGAATAATAATTTGATAAATACATATTTGTCGGCGGGTCGTTAATTGTTCCAATGGCATTAATACTCTTATTTAAAGCTTCGCCAAAGGATAGTTCATTAGTATTCTCATTGAACTTCTCAGTGTATTCAAAAAAACCGTTATGGTCTATTTTTAAAGCTTTTTCGCCATAACCTGTCATATAGATAACATTGCCATTGTGATCAACTACTTTTCGAATAAAACTCTTCCCTAGCATTCGATTGGCATAACTTAACAACCGTGTATCATCTGTTGCATTAATATCAACTTCATCAACGACTTCAATGACTGGTATATCAGAAATTTTAACAATAGGAATTAAGTAATTATTGTATCGAAAATCCTCAGCTTCTGGTGCCAGCTGACTTTTTAAAGAATAAACATCTTCTACTCTTCTATACTCTAAATAAGACAGCTCAATGTTATCAATAACCTTCGCAAAGAAAGTAAAATTGTTGCCAAGGCCTTTTAATTTATAAAATCCATCAGTCATCTCAAACAAAATAGTCCCATCTGTTAAAACAAGGATTTCTCGGATTTTAAAACCTGATTGAAAATCTTGATTTTTTCCTTCAATTAGAGTTAAAAAGTGATTAAAAGGCATTTCATAGGACATAGCCATACGAATCCCTCGTTTTTTTATAGCTTCTTGCCATTGGCTATAAGCTATACTCTCAAAGGATTCATCAGAAAAATCATCATTGAAAATACTTTTAAGACTTTCTCTAATATCTTTTCTAAAAGAATAATTATATTCTATTGTATGCAAACTACCCCCAAAATTAATAAAATAACTTTGAGGGCTAAAATAATTTTCTATATTATTGTCTTTTTCACTCCAAACAACATAATCATTATTAATTGATTGGCTCTGTGATTCTATTCTTGTAAAAATTTGGCTTGAAAGAAACAAACTGCTAAGCAGTAATGAAAATAATAAAAGACTTTTAATTGATTCCTTCGATTTCATTATTCCTCCAATTCATTTAAATTCATTGGTTGAATGAGTTTAATTTCCTTTTCAATTAATACATCTTCAGCTACTTCATCCTGTGGGCCAATGTCTAAATCAAAACTCTCTAAAGTAATAAATTTATCTTCATTCTTTAATTCAACAACCATTTCATAAGATCCATATTTAATATCTTCAATGGTTTTTTCATAGTAAGGCATGACACCTTCTGACATTATAGGGTCTTTCTTTAAAATGCTTACTTTAAATAATTCATCATATACTTTTTTACTTTCTTTTAAAAGACTTCTTTTTTCAATATAATCTAACCGAATGCCTTCATAAGCCCCTGGTAATACATCCAAAGTATCTTCAGAATTCATATTATTCTTTAATACTTCTATTTCCTTTTGTACTGAAATATATTTCTTATAAGCTTTTTGTTCGTTTAAATAATCTTCAACATATTCTTTAATCGTATCTTTTATTTCATTTTTCTTTAAGATATAATCTGATTTTTCTTTATTCGTCATATCCTCATGTGTTGTATAACCTTTTATTTCTAAAACACGAAGGGTTAAACTACTAATAAATTCTTCTTGTTCCATTTCGTTAGATAAAATTTTATCTAAAAATATTGTGTCCATTACAGGAACAACTTTATTAATGGTTAAATATAAATCAGCTTTTTCTTTAATGTTAAAACTCACAAAAAAGTTGTTTCTTACTTCAATATTAAAATCTTCTTCTATTGAAGGGTTAATAATTTCTATATATTGACTAACGCCATTACTTGGTATGACTTCACTTCCGTAAACTGGTATTGAAGTCATAACAACCAATAACGTCATTACAATTATTTTTCTCAAATACTCCATAACTTCCTCCTAGCTTTCCCTATACATTTATTATAATACATAAATATTACAATAGCATTACAGGGTATTTAAAAGAGAGTTACAGAATGCTTATTTTGGAACTTTTACAATGGCAGTTGTTCCATTATTTAATGTTGATTCCATAATGATTACACCACCATGTAACTCAACAATCTCCTTAGCAATGGATAATCCTAAGCCAGTCCCACCAAGTTTCCTACTGCGAGCTTTGTTTACCCGATAAAAGCGATCAAATATATATTGCAATTCACTTTCGGGTATGCCCATACCATTATCAATGACTTTAATGATAAAGAATTCTTCATCATGGTCTAGTAAAATCTCTATAATACCACCCTCTGGTGTGTATTTAATGGCATTTGAAATAATATTAATCATTACTTGTTCCATCCGGTCATAATCAAATTGTCCAATGGTTTCAGTTGTATTTTTCTTTAAATCTATTTGTTGATTTTTAATTTCATAACTGGGTCTCAGTTTTAACAAAATGTTTTCAATTAAAACCAACCAGTCATTGTTCTCTATACGCACATCGGCAAAAGATGCGTCAAAATTTGATAACTGTAACAAATCTCTTACCAGTCGGTCCATGCGATCGGCTTCAGAATTAATAACATTTAAGAATTTCTTAGTAATTTCTTGGTCATAAACATCATCAATTAACGTCTCTGAATAGCTTTTAATACTGGTTAAAGGTGTTTTTAATTCATGTGAAACATTGGCAACAAATTCTTTTCGCATACGGTCAAGTTTTTCTCGCTCTGTTATATCCCTTATAACAAAGACTAAACCAATATTCTGCTCTGTGTCATCTTCAAAGGGTAAATAGTCAATTTTAAGAATACTTTCACCACTTTGAATATTTTGAATGCCTACGTAGGTTTCGTTTTCAAGAATTTCCTCTATATTTAAAACATTATTAATTTGACTGAATAAAGGTGCTGATTCATCAATCTTCAGTAATATTCTTGCTTTAGAATTGATATGAATGATTTCGCCTTGTAAATCTATGGCAATTAACCCATCATTCATGTACTCGATAATCGTTTCCATTTTATTTTTCTCTTTAAAAACTTCGTTGATATTGTATCTTAATTTATCCGTTAATACATTAAAAATTCTAGCCAAATCACCAATTTCATCATCTGATTTTACATCTACTTTATTCGAAAAATCTCCTTCTCCTAAGAGCAAGGCTTTTCTAGCAATATCTTCAATGGGTTCTGAAATCGTCTTAGCGATTAAAAAACTAATGAACACAGTAAAAAGCGACGCCAGTAAAATGGCGCGAACAATGATCATTGTCGTTTTACTTAATGTTGTATAAATGGCATCTAGATTATGTCTTATGAATAAAATACCAACAGTTTCCTCATTGATCTCAATGGGCATGGATTGGTCCATGGTGCGGACATCATAATTTTTAATGGCAGCAATAGCTGTTTCAGATTTGCCATTTCTAGCAGCAATTAATAAATTTAAGTCCAATACATTTGAAGCCGTAGAGGACTGGGTCTCTGTACTTGAAGCAATAATTTGGTCTTTATTGTTAACAATATAAATTTCTTCATCAAAACCTAACCCTTGATGGGTTTCAATAATCCGTTGAATTTCATTAGAATCGAATGCATCTAAAGATTCAATCTTGGGTAAAATTAATTGGCTCAAGTCATCAAGTTTCTTCTCAACAGTGCCTATATGATAATCTTCAAAGGCCTGAACAATAAAAATACCAGCAGTAATTAATGCTACGAAGATTAAAATGAAATATATAATCGTAAATCGCCATTTAATACTACTAAACATGCTTATTATCCTTTCTTGAAATAATATCCAACACCTCTTTTGGTCATTACATATTTGGGAGAGGAAGATTCGTCTTCAATTTTTTCTCTTAAGCGCCGTATGGTTACATCAACGGTACGAATATCACCATAATATTCATAACCCCAAACTTCTTTTAATAGCTGTTCTCTTGAAAAGATTTGGTTGGGTTTTGCACTTAAAAACTTTAACAGTTCAAATTCTCTTAAAGTTAATTCTATAATGTCTGACTTTTTCTTTACTTCATATTTATCAAAATTGATGTATAAATCACCAGATTTAACAATGGTGTCTACTGCGTCATCGCTTTTAACAACCAAATCTAAACGTCTAAGGTTTGCTTTTACCCGTGCGAGTAATTCTCTCACACCAAAGGGTTTTGTTATATAATCATCTGCACCAAGCTCTAGACCTAATACTTTATCGGCTTCATCTTCCTTTGCCGTTAACATGATGATTGGCATGTTATAGCTTTCTCTAATTTTTTCGCACACTTTAAAACCATTCATCTTAGGCAACATAATATCAAGTAAAACCAAATCTGGCTCCACAGTGTACGCCTTTGATAAAGCTTCATCACCATCTCTTGCCACAGCAACAGTATAACCTTCTTTTACTAAGTTAAATTTGATAATATCAACAATTGCATCTTCATCATCAACAACTAAGATTTTTTTACTCATGTTTTCCTCCTTGCTAAAAAAAGTGAGTCTAAGAGACTCACTCGGTTTTAATAGTAATTGTATAAATTAATATATGCACTTGGATTAATATCATTACCTAATTTTTGAATTTCAAAATGTAAATGGTTACCTGTTGACGTGCCAGTTGAGCCAACCTTACCAACAGTTTTACCTTTATAAATTTTTTCACCAACACTTACATTAATTGAGCTCATATGAGCATAAAGTGATGCTAGATTGCCACCGTGATCAACAATCACAGAATAGCCATAACTAGATTTCCATCCAGCGAAAATTACTTTTCCTCCATCAGAAGCCAATACAGATGAGCCATAAGGTGCTGCTATGTCTACACCAGAATGTTTTTTATAAGTTCGATAAACTGGATGGTATCTCGAACCATAACCTGAGGTAATTGTCCCTCTGTTTAAAGGTTTTGAAAAAGTTCCTGTACCAATGCGTGGTGGTGGTACTTTTGTTCCTTTATAAACAACTTTTGTTACCGGTTCTGCCACAATACTTTCATCTAATATAACTTTCCCTAATTCTTTACCATCTCTTTTAACTAATTCTGCTGTGATTTCTTTTTCACCATATACACCATTATTTTTTATTCGATATTCATCTGTATATAAACTTGAATTGTCTTCATAAACCACTTCATATTCAATTTTTTGGTCGTATACAACATTTTCAACAGTACAAACATTAATTAATGGTTCAGGAACAATTAAACTTACTTCCTGGCCAATTTGTAATCGCTCTGGTTTAATCTCTGGATTGGCTTTAATTAAGTTATCGACTGAAATACCATATGCATCAGCTAAAACCCAATAGTTTTCACCTTTTTCTATTTTATGTTTTCGAACTTCATCTGTCCCTTTTAAAATGAAATCTAAGCCTTCTTCAGGCGTTTTAATCTTTTTAAGTACTGAAGCATTCTTAAAGACCTCTTTAATCTCTACGTCCTCTTCAAAGTACAAATCGACGATTTCTATATTTTCATCTTCTGGAATATAATATTCTTCTAATGATTTAAGTACTTCTTCCGCTTCTTTTTTTCTTCTAAAATACATCTTCTCTTGATTATTAATCACAAGAGCGTATACCGGTAATGTTGTTGCATCGATATCATTTGCATCAACATAGGGTGTATCGATACTTAATGGCTTATATTTACTTGTTGCTGTAGCTGCTACTTTTTCTCCTGTTTTTGTTTCCGGTTGTGTTTCTGTTTTTTCAACGATTAATTTTTCTTCGTTATCAATTGTATCACTTGCTTTTACAAATCCACTAAAGCCTGTTAATAGAACAATGCTTAACAATAGTGAAACAGATATAAGTAAAAATTCTTTCGATTTTAACTTGCGGCGATTCTTGTAAAATGGCTTAATTAGCTTTGCTAAAAGCCAAGCAAAATGGTTCGTCATCTTTTCCTTCATATAAGCTCCTTCTTTTTGTCTACACTCTAAAAACATTATACCATAAACATACACTATATTTAAATGGATTTTTAAATTTGTTTTAAATTTCCTATTCAGATGATATAATAATGAGTACAGTAGTCTTTTGGAGGTAAAAAATGGGATTTTTTAAACAAGTTGTAAATCTTGATTTAGGAGAAATAGCAATAGAAAATATATTTATTAATGACTTCATGCCAATGGCCAATGGTACATTTGTTAAAGTCTATTTAATTGGTTATAAATATGCCACAGATGCCATGGAAGTCAGCAACAGTACCATTGCCAAACACTTAAATATTTCCAATGAAGATGTGGTTAATGCTTGGAAATTTTGGGAAGAAAAAGGTATTATTAAAATACATGAAAACACTTTGGAAAATGATCCATCAGATTTTGATGTTGAATTTTGTTCCTTACGCCAATTATATATTGAAAATAATTTTTCAACGAAAAAACAAAGGGTTTCTAGTGAACAACGCTATACTCGAAACCAAGATGTACTTTTAGCCATGGAAGACAACGATGGTATTCGAAAAATGTTCAGAGAATTAAATGAAAGCATTCATAGAGAATTGCAACCACCAGAAAAACTCAAAGTACTTAATATCATTGAACGGTATAACATGGATCCTAAAGTTATTATTCAAGCCTTTAAGTACTCCGTTGAAAAGAAAAACAATAAGAATATTAATTACATCGCTGCTATATTAAGAAATTGGTACGATGATGGTATTGTAACCTTTAGAGATCTTGAAGAACACTTTAATAAAAATACTGAACGGTATCAGTTTTATAAGAAAGTTTATTTAACATTAGGTTATAGCAATAGTCTTGTCAGCGCCGGGGATAAAGAAGTCATTGATAAATGGCTTGACACCTATCATTTAGAGGAAGCCTTGATCGTAGACATTTTAAAGGAAGCGTCAAAGAAAACTTCAAATATAAATATCAATTATGTGGATAGCTTTGTTACAAATGCTTATGAAAATGATATTGACAGTATTGAAGAATTTGACAAACAAGACCAGAAGAAAAGTAAAAAGAAGAAGAAAAGCAAAAATGCTTTTCATAACTTCCAAACGAATAAAAAAGAATATACAAATGATGAAATATTAAAGCAACTAGGCATTAAGGATTAGTGATGATTAAATGAAGACAAAAGGAATCAATAAAATTTTAGTTGAATACCAACAAAAAAGAGATACCCATAAAGAACAATTAAAGGAACGAAAAAAGAAACTTTATCGAAAAATTCCCCGATTAAAAGAAATTGATAATCAAATTAGAATCCATTCTTTGAAAACAAATAAATTTATTATTAATAATCCAGAAAATATTGAACAGGAAATTGAAAAACTTAAAACTTTTATAGGGGAGTTAAAAAAAGATAAAGCTTATGTTTTAACCGAAAACAATATTCCTTTAGATTATTTGACAATGGATTATGACTGTAAGAAATGTAAAGATACAGGCTTTTTGGATAATGGACACAAATGTAAGTGTTTTAAACAAAAAATTATTAACCATTATTATAAAATGTCTAACCTACAACATAAATTAGATACTGAGAATTTTCAAAACTTCAATATTGATATTTTTTCTGATCACTCAATTGAAGGACAAAATAAAACTCAAAAAGAAAATATCAAAGATATTTTATCAAAAGCGGAAGCCTTTGCTTTTTCTTTTGATTCGCCAAAGGTCAAAAATTTATTATTAACAGGTCCCCCGGGACAAGGCAAAACATTTCTATGTAATTGTATTGCATCCGCTTTAATCACTAGAGGCAATTTAGTAATCTACCAAACGGCTTTTAAATTGATTGAAATCATTGAAAATGCAAGATTTAATAAAAATAGTTTTTCTAGTGAAGATGATAGTTATCAGATGCTATTTAATGCTGATCTTTTAATCATTGATGACCTGGGTACAGAATTTATCAATACCTTTACAAATGTTGAAATGTTTAATATCATCAACAGTCGACTCAACCAAAACAAAAAGACCATTATTTCAACGAATTTATCGCCGGTACAGTTAAAAGAGAAATATTCCGAGCGTATCTCATCAAGACTATTTGGTCACTATGAAATGTTACCTTTTTACGGCCCAGACTTAAGGTGGGAGAAAAGATAATTTAATAGTAATTCAAAAAATAAAAAGAGGTGTATTGCTTTTAAGCAACACACCTCTTTTAAATTTTTCTATTGATTATCTATTAAATCCGCCACCATGACCTTTGCCATTAAATCCGCGGCCACCACCGTTTTGACCTAATCTTTGTTGTGCTTGTGAACCGTCCATCTGACTCATTCTTTCTAACATAAAATCTGCTTTTTCTTGAGTAATGGTACCATTTGCTACTAATTCACTTAAAGTTTCTTCTTTTAATTCTAAAATATCTTTTTGAAAAGCTTCTAAGACACCTTCTGTTTCAGCATATTCATGAAGGCTTAAACCACTTGCTTGAATGGTTTCAACCGAATCACCTGTTAAACCGGCTAAAATTTCTAGTGTTGCAGCTGATTCATGAAAATTCAATGCTAAATTGACTCTGTTGCCCTCTCTGTAAGCTTCAAATGCTTCTTCTGTCATTGACCTTCTTAATCCAGGTTCAAAGTCTTCACTTACCCTGCTACCTCTACCAAAACCTCTTTGAAAAGTTGTTTCTACTTCATCTGCAAAAGCCATGGCACCCACTGATAATACGACTAACACAACTAAACCAATACTCATAATTTTTTTCATTTTTAACATCTCCTTTTATTTTCTCATTTAATTAACCTTTAATATACTTTAATAATAACCCCACTGTGTGACAACTCTATGACAAATTGATTTAAATTTTAACTTTTACTTTCACCTCCTGTTTTTCTTTCCCATTTCTAACTTAACCTAATAATAATCCTTTACTATGACAAATTTGTGGCAAATTTAAATAAATCTCTACATATTTAAAACCAAAAAATAAAAATGAGCCTTATTTAAAATAAGACTCATATGGATCGTTATCTAATTACCATCTTCCGCCACAAAAACCATTCCCTCTAAAATTCATATGGTTATTGTAAAATGTTCCACCGTCTACAAATCCTTCTGAGCTTTGGTATTCATGCATTTCAGTCATTTGACTAATCATTAATTCACCGTAGGCTTCAGTAATACTACCATTTTCTACTAAAGCTTCAATTCTTTCAATGCGATTATTCAAAGAGACTTCTAAAAAATCATCGAGTACATCATTTTCTTCAGCAATGACATAAAGGGGTAAACCACTTTGATATATTTCTTCTGTTGTTAAACCCGTCAACTCACTTAATGACTCAACGACTGTATTATCTATAGCGTAACCACTATTCATCATCCCTGGTCCGAAAGTTGATCCATTACCGTAATTTCCACCATTCATCATACTTGGTCCAAAACCTTGGTTTGAACCAAAAGCCATTCTTTGATTATTGTACTGTGCAAAAGAAAACATACCCAAACCTAAAACTAAAACCACAACTAAACCTATTGTTAAAAATTTCTTCATAAAATCACTCCTCATCTACTTGTTTAATTCACTTTGTTTAACTTATACATATCATACCAATGAATTGTGACTGAATAATGACGAAATCAATTATTTTTCTATTCTTCAAAGATTTTTTTAAATTAAAATAAAAATAGCCTTAACCATCTGAAAGATGTTAAGGCCATTAATTGTATTGATGTTTATTTGATTAAAATATGTCTTCACGTATAATCGTTTGTTTTCTCTTTGGGCCAACAGAAACAATGCTTACAGGTGAACCAATGAGTGCTTCAATACGTTTAACGTATTTTTTTGCATTCTCTGGTAAATCCTCAAATGTTTCAACTTGTGTAATATCTTCACTCCACCCAGGTAATTCTTCGTAAATTGGTGTGCATTCTGATAAGATCTTTAAACTTGCTGGATAATTCGTAATCACTTCGTTACCATATTGGTAACCTGTACAAATTTTAAGGGTCTCGAAACCTGTTAATACATCTAATAACATAAGTGACATATTTGTCATGCCATTTATTCGCTTAGAGTAATTTACAAGTACCGTATCTAACCAACCACATCTTCTTGGTCGCCCGGTTGTTGTACCAAATTCATGTCCGGCTTCTCGAATGGCGTCCCCTGTTTCATTGAATAATTCTGTAACAAAAGGTCCTTTGCCAACACGTGTAGTGTAAGCTTTTACAATACCTAATACTTTTTCAATTTTATTTGGACCAATACCTGTCCCCACAGCAAAACCGCCTGCTGTTGGATGTGATGAGGTTACGAATGGGTAAGTGCCCAAATCGATATCTAATAAAGACCCTTGGGCCCCTTCAAATAAAACCTTTTTATCTGCTTCAACGGCATCATTCACGATTACTGTTGTATCATCTACATGGTTTTTAATAACTTCTGCATATTTACTATATTCTTCATATACCGCTTCAAAGTCTAAGGCTTCTCCACCATAAATTGCAGTAATAATTTTATTTTTATTTTCAATTTGTTTTTCTAATTTTTCTTTAAATACTGAAGCGTCAATAAAATCACAAATACGGATACCGCTGCGTTCAACTTTGTCCATATAACATGGACCAATACCCTTTTTCGTTGTTCCAATTTTATTTTTACCTTTTTTCTCTTCCGATAATGTATCAATTACTTTATGATAAGGTAATACAAGATGCGCTCTTGAAGATACTTTAATGTTTTTTACGGAAACACCTGCTGCTTTTAAAGATTCTGTTTCTTCAATAAAACCCTTTGGATCAAAAACAACACCATTACCAATAACATTAATCGTATCTTTATACAAAATACCTGATGGAATTAAATGTAAAGCATATTTCTTATCGCCTACAACAACTGTATGACCAGCGTTATTTCCACCTTGGCCTCGAACAACTACATCTGCCTGTTTTGACAAATAATCTATTATTTTTCCTTTTCCTTCGTCACCCCACTGGGCACCGACAATCACTAAAGTTGACATAAAACACCTCTTTCATTTTCAACAACAAAACAATACTATCAGATACTTGTTGAAAAGTCAAACAAATAGCGTATGTTTTATTAAATTTCTTCGATATCATTCGGTTTATTGTAAAACATATAATAATACTTCGTATAAACTTTGCCTTTTTTAAAAATCATTTCATTAAATAACGTATGATCATCGTTTGCCAATAAAAATTCTTGCTCTTCATAGACCTCATAGGCTTCTTTATAAATTTTAAAACCTACTTTTTCATAAGCTCTTCTGGCTCTTTTATTAAAAGCTGCTACACGCAAAATAATTTTTTTCATTTTATACTTACGAAAAACAATTTTTAGATATTTTTTTAGTCCTTCTGTTCCATAACCATTATTCACTTGGTTGGGGTCAAGTACAATACCCATTTCAGCTTTTCTAGTAAGCCAATTAATATTTTTTAAGGTAATATACCCCACTAAAATATCTTCAGTATAAATACCGAAGATATAATTTCTTAAAAATTTATTTTTTGACCGATACCATTGGTAACAATCATAAATACTTTTGTAATTGAAATTATAGTGTAATAACCTTATATCATCATGCTTTCCCCACCTAATCATCTGAATAACATCTTTAGATTTTAAAGGTTTTACGCTAAGCATACTTATTCGTTTCACTTTCATGGCTAATGGTAGCAAATTTTGTATATTCACCTAACCAAGCAAGTTTAATGGTTCCCGTTTCACCATTTCTTTGTTTTGCAATGATTAATTCGCCTATGCCTTTGTCTTCTGTTTCTTTATTATAGTACTCATCTCTGTATAGAAACATAACAATATCCGCATCCTGCTCTATAGCGCCGGAATCTCTTAAGTCTGATAAGATTGGTCGATGGTCGGCTCTTTGCTCTGGTGCTCTTGATAACTGTGATAAAGCCATTAGTGGACAATCCATTTCCCTTGCCAAACCTTTAAGACCTCTAGAAATTGCTGATATTTCTTGTTGTCGACTTTCGCCGCCTTCTGTACTACTCATTAATTGCAAGTAATCAATCATAATCAAATCAATACCATGTTCCATTTTTAAACGTCTAGCCTTGGCACGCATTTCCATTAAGTTAATACCTGGTGTATCATCAATATATACCTTTGCTTGGGCTAAACTAGCAGATGCCTTTGATAAAGAAATCCAATCATCATCTGTTAGATTCCCATCTCTTACATCGCCTACTTTTATAAGGGCTTCTGTTGATAACATCCTTTGAACCAATTGTTCTTTCGCCATTTCCAAACTAAAAATTGCTATATTTTTACCAGCTAGGGCTGCATTTTGACAAATATTGATTGCTAATGATGTTTTTCCCATAGAGGGTCTTGCCGCAACTAAAATTAAATCTGACCTTTGAAGCCCAGATGTTTTTTCATCAATCTGCTCAAAACCAGTTGAAAGACCAGTAATTGTACCACCAGCTTCAGCCAAGGCTTCAATTTGATCATAAGTTTTTTCTAAAATTTCATTAATGTGAACAAAACCTTCTCTATTTTTCTTTTGAGAAATATCAAAGATATCTTGTTCAGCTTTTTCTAGTAGTGCATCTGCATTTTCTGAGTTATATCCTTTAGTAATGATTTCACTAGAAGCTCTAATCAAACGCCTTAAAACAGACTTTTCTTCAATTACCTTAGAATAGTGTTCAGCATTTGTTGTTAAGATACCGGCATCCGTTAGTTTTGCAATATAATCCAGTCCACCGATTTCTTCTAATAACCCTAAAGTCTGCAATTTAGATTTTAATAAAAGGGTATCAATTGTTTCATTGTTACGATACATATCTATGATGACTTCAAAAAGAATTTTATGCCCTTCTTTATAAAAATCATCTTTTTTTAATAACTCCGATGCAGTTGTTACGGCTTCAATATCAAGAATCATTGCCCCAAGAAGCGATTGTTCTACATCAACACTTTGAGGTAAACTTCGGCCTATATTTTCCATTTGTATCACCTTTCAAAATAGTATTAAAGCAATTTCAAGCTAAATTATTCTTTTATAACATTGACCTTTAATTCTGCACTAATGTCCTTATATAACTTAACTTTAATCTTCGTTGTTCCTAGATCTTTAATATTATTTTCTAACACCATATCTTTTTTATTAATTGTAATTTTATGATCTTTTTTTAACTGCTTTACAATATCCTTTTTCGTTACCGATCCAAATAATTGTCCATTGTCACCAGCAGTTTTAGCAATGTTAATTTCAACGCTTTCAATTCTCTTCTTCTTTTCTAAAGCGTCTTCTCTATTTTCAGCCTTCTTTTGTCGTTCATTTCTCTTAATATGTTTATGCGCTTCAATCTTTCCATCCGTTGCTTTTTCAGCTAAATTTCTTCTAAAAAGGAAATTTCGTGCATACCCTTCACTTACTTCAACAACATCTCCAGCTCTACCAGTTCCTTTAACATCCTTATTTAAAATTACCTTCATTATTATTCTTCCTCCTTGTCTAAACTTTCATCAAGAGATGCCAATAGCATTTCTTTTACTTCTTCTATAGTCTTGTCTTCAAATTGAGCACCAGCAACATTTAAATGTCCACCACCACCTAATCTTTCTAAAATAAGTTGCACACTAATATTACCCCGAGATCTACCAGAAATAAAGACTTCTTCTTCTTTGGTTTTTCCTAAAACAAAAGCTGCTTCAATGCCTTTAATATTTAATAACTGATCTGCACCTTGGGCTGCCAGTATTTGCTTTTTTTCAACATTCTCTTTATCGAATATTGATATAGCAATGTTGTCATTGTAAATAACTGCATTGCTAATGACATAGGCTCTATTAATATACTCTTCAAGATTATCTTGAAAGAGCGCTTTAACTTTTTCTGTATCTGCTTCTTGCCTTCTAAGGAAAGACGCTGCTTCAAAAGTTCTTACCCCTGTTTGATAAGAGAAATTTTTTGTATCAACGTAAATTCCAGCCAATAAGGCTTCTGCTTCTATTTTGCTGATTTTTGTCTTTTTATTTAAATACTGTAGTAATTCTGTTACCAATTCACATGTAGATGAAGCATAAGGTTCTTGATAGATTACTAACGTATCTTCAATGACTTCTTTACCTCTTCTGTGGTGATCGATTACAATTCTTCGTTTAATCTTGTCTATTAATTCTGGATTTTCAGTAAAAGAAGGTCGATAAGTATCCACAACAATCAATAAAGTATTTTCATCAATTATTGCTTCGGTTTCTTCATTTGTTATAAAACGATAATCGCTGTTGTTTTTAAAAATTTCATGGATATCTTCTATGCCTTCCGTCACTTCATTTAATAAGAAGTGTACCTCTTTTCCACGGTCTTCTACTCCTCTATACATCCCAATAGCTGCACCATAACAATCCATATCTGGTTGTTTATGTCCCATGATGATTATATTTGAACTTTCATCAATGATCGAAACCATGGCATGGGCAACATTTCTTGCCTTCACTCGGTTACGTTTTTCAACGGCTTTACTTTTGCCACCATAAAACTGATAGTCATCATTTTTATAAACGGCTACCTGATCGCCGCCTCGCGCTAGGGAAAGTTCTAAAGCCGCTTCTGCGATGCTACCAATTTCTTTGAAATCATTTCCTTGTGCCCCAACACCAACACTGAGTGTAGGACTAATAGACATATCTTTATCAATGCTACGTATATTATCCAAAATCGAAAATCTTTTTGCTTCTAGATTTTTTAAATATTTTTTTTCAAAAATAATTGTATATTTATTGGCATGAGTTTTTTGAATAAAACCATTGATGCGTACAGACCAAAGATTAATTTCTTTTTGTATTTGACTAATAACCATTGGCTGTTCTTCATCTTTTATTTCTTTTAAAAACTCATCATAGTTATCAATTTCAATCGATGCAATCACTGGATATTTATCTTCAAATTTTTCTTCTAATTTTTTAAACTCCGTGATATCAATCCAATAAAGCATCATTATATAGTCAATTCCTTTATCAGACGCTTTACTTTGACTTAAACGTACAATATTCTTATGTAGCCGATAAATATTTCCGTTTTTTTGAATAATACCTTCTTCATCGCCGTGAATTAAATCATCAATATTAAGTTCAGGGAAAGATGTTTCAATCTTACTGCCAATTAAATCATTTTGATCCATCATGTCATTAAACTTAGAGTTGTACCATTTAATTTCTCCATCTAAATCAACTAAAGTCAAAGGAAATGGTAAATTAAGAATTGCATATTTTGCTGCAGAATCAATATCACTTGAGAGAGATTCTATATAATTTTGCCACTTTTTTTTCTGTTTTCGAGATGTAATCCATGTATAGTATATTAAATAGATGAGTACTAAAAAACCTACCCCACCGATGATTGGACTATGTAGTATAATAATAAAATCAAAAACACCTATGATCCATAAATAGATTGTATTTTGGAAATCAAATAATTTACTTTTTTTAAATTCCATAGTTTTAACCTCCTCAAGGGCTTAAAATTTCTTGAATGAATTTTTCTATTCAGCATCACCATTTTTGATTTTTCTAAAATCGAAAATCATATCCAACCAGCCAATAATAGATAAGATAAACATGGCTTGAAAAATTATTAAAAGGGCTAAAATTAAGCCTTTTAAAACATCATTAATATTTCTTTTGTTTAAATAATAAAATAGTATTGCTGCGCCTTGAAAGGCAAACACATAAATCAATACCAGTATTATATTTAATGAAATAGTATTAAAATCAATCATACCTGTAAGACCTGTTAAATAAGATAAAATTAATATGAATGTAATCCCGTAAACAAAATGCATTGGTAGTTTAAAATCAGAGAACTGATCCATCTTTACAACTGGTTTATTATTTTTTTGCATAACCAGTCGATTGCCATGATAAATAATAATACCATTGACCCCACTAATAAGTACCATGATAAAAGGAATAATTGCAAGGATTTGGTTAAGCACCATATTCATATCCATTTCTGACGCATCTAAAAGTCCCATGGCATCCACCATATCTTCGGAACTTAAAAAACTTTGTTTAAAAAATTCTGATATATGTAAATTTGTCCCCATGTTTAATAAATATAATACAAGGGTGAAACTTAATAACACGGATCCACCAATTAATAGCTGTGATGTTAAAGCTTTCATTTTTTTATAATGGGTATAACTTAAAACAAGAGTCGTTAGTACACCATATAAGACAATAAATATTGCATTAAATAAGCCAAAAATAAAATAAGTAATCACAACTGCTACAGATAAAGTAAGGATACTATCATGTATGCTTCCTTTTTCTCTTAGAAGTAATAAAATTATGGGTATACCTGCTAATAAAACACCTAAAATTGGTATCAAAACTGACGCTAATGCTATTAATACGACACCGATTGTTCCTAATATAATATTTTTTATATTCACTATTCTCACTCCATCTAATTCTTTATAGTCATTTTAACACAATTTTAAGATAAAAAAAAGAAGTGAATTTCTTCACTTCTATTATTCAGTTACATATGGTAATAATGCAATTTTTCTAGCTTGCTTAATTGCTCTAGCAATCTCTCTTTGATGCTTTGCACAGTTACCTGTTGCCCGACGTGGTAAAATCTTTCCACGATCAGTTATATATCTTCTTAAATTTCTTACGTCTTTATAATCCATTGTTGCATCGTCGTTTTTACAAAGAAAACAAACTTTCTTTCTTCCTCTTCCATGATAAGCCATTTCTATCTCTCCTTATATTAAAAGGGGATATCGTCATCATCTTCAACAGAACTGAAATCGTCAGGATCTATATCCCCTGAATCAGTCTGACCAGATGAATTATCTTTACTATCTCCCCATTCTAAAAATTCAACTTTAAACGCGTTTACATCTGTGTAATAGTTCATATTCCCAGATTCATCTCTTGAGCTACTTGTTCGAATTGAACCACTTACTGCAACTAATAGGCCTTTTGCCAAATAGTTTGCACAGTTCTCAGCTTGTTTACCCCAAACGACAGTTCTTATGAAATCTGCTGTTGGTTTTCCCTGCTGTTCAAGTTCTCTTTTTTTATCTTTAGATAAACCTCTATCAATAGCTAAAGTGAAGTTAGCAACAGCTGTTCCACTGCCAGGAATATACTTCAATTCAGGGTCTTTAGTCAGTCTACCAACTAAGTTAACATTATTAATAAAAAGCCCCCCTTTAAATTACTTATCCATTCTCACGATAAGATCTCTTACAACATCATCGTTTAACTTAAATTTTCTTTTTAAAATCGGATTAACAGATGTTTCAGCTTCAAAACTAATTACTGTATAGTAACCTTCGGCATTATTTTTGATTTCGTAGGCTAATCTTCTTTTGCCCATTTCTTCAACTTCAGTTACAGTTCCGGCTTCCGCAATCACTTGCTTTGCTTCTTCAAGAATCTCTTTACGTCTCTCATCGTCTATTGTTGGTTTAACAATATAGATTGCTTCGTAATTTCTCATTTTTTACACCTCCCTATGGTCTAGTATCGGCTCATTTAAGAGCAGAGAGTAGCACTTTGCTACATTCACTCAAACATTGTATCAGTCAACAAATAAAATTTCAAGGAATATTTTTATTTTATTTCTTCTTCGATAACTTTCCCAAGAATTTTAATGCCTTCTACAATTTTATCGTTTGGCATGTTTGAATAATTAATCCGCATGGTATTTTTATGACCACCATTGGGAAAGAAAGATCCACCTGGTACATAAGCCACACCTTTTTCAACGGCTTTTACCATCATTTTGTCTGTATCAATTCCTTCAGGCAATACAACCCATGTAAATAACCCACCTTTAGGATAAGTGTATTCAACTACATCTGGGAAATACTCTTTGATACTTGACATCATTAAATCTCTTCTTTCTTTATATACTTTCTTTAAAGATTCAATATGACCTTTAAAGTCATATTCTTCCAAAAATAAAGAAATTTGTCTTTGGCCTAATGAACTGGTGTGAAGGTCTGCTCCTTGTTTTAATAAAATATATTTATTTAAAATTTCTTCATCGGCTAAAACCCAACCAATACGTAAGCCAGGGCAAAAAGTCTTTGAGAAGGTGCCTAAGTAGATGACACGATTTTCGGTATCAAAGGATTTGATAGGTGGTATTGCTTCCCCATCAAAACGTAATTCACCATAAGGATTATCTTCAATAACTGGTAAATCATATTCATTTGCTAAAGCGATTAATTTTTTTCTTCTTTCTAAGGACCAAGTTTTTCCCGTTGGATTTTGAAAATCTGGAATAACATAAATCATGCGTACACGATCATGTGCTTTTATGGCTTCTTCTAAGTCAGACATGATCATGCCATTGTCATCTGTTTCTACCTCAACAAATTGACAACCACTGGCTCTAAAAGCATTAATGGCTCCAAGATAACTGGGACTTTCTACCAATACAATGTCATCTGGATCTAAAAATATTTTTCCAGAAAAACTTAACCCTTGTTGAGAACCATTAGTAATCAGAACATTCTCTCTTTTAATTTTTTTAATGTTTTTTTCTTTGAGTAGTTGAACGATTCCTTCTCTAAGTGGATCAAAACCATCTGTCGCGCTATACTGCAAAGCTTTTTCACCGGCCGTATCTAGCACTTTATTAGTGATTTCTTTAATTTCTTTCACTGGAAAAAGTTCTGGCGCTGGTAACCCACCTGCAAAAGATATAAGATTTGGATTTTGTGTTAACTTTAAAATCTCTCGTATAGCTGACGCCTTTACATTATCCATTCGTTTTGAAAATCTCATTATATTTCCCCCTTAATATAATTAAAATTACCTTTATGGCAACCCTTTACTAACGTTCAATATCCGCCTTTCGAAGACGCTTACCATCTCTAAAAATCTTTCTTGTTCGCCTTTCTAATTTTCTTCTGGATAACCATAATTCTTTATCGCAACCTTGACACTTAATTCTAAAATCAGCCCCCATACGCACAATGACAAAATCCTTTGAGCCACATGGATGTGGTTTTTTAAGTGTTACTTGATCACCTATTTCAAATTTTAATGGCATAAAAATAACCTCCTATCCAATTGTTAGTGTATTTTTAACATTTATTGTGTTATCTACTATAGTATACATATTTGTTACAGAGCCAACAGCTAAGTCACTTAACTCTATATTTAAGTAATCTAAACAAGTGCCACAAGAAAGAATTTCTACCCCACGGTCTTCTAAAGCCTTTAAATCATCAATGGATTCAGAGCCCTTAGTCGTTAATTTGACACCAGAATTCACAAACATAATGTATTTTGGTAATTCTGTCATCTCACTTAATGTATAGATATACCCCTTCATTAAAACTTCACCTAAAGTATCATCACCTTTTCCGATTTTGTTACTAGTAAACAAAATGCTTTTCTCAAGTAATGATTCTTCTTTTGCCACGGGTTCATCTTCAGTTGCTTCCTTTATATTCGTAATTTTTATTTCAAAGTAATCTTCCTTCGTTGATACTTCAAAGGGATAATTGAGCTTTGTTAGCATTTTTTTTACATTTTCAACGGCTATTGCATTGTCTACTAAAGTGATTAATTCTTTGCCTTTTAGGGCTTCTAATGCTTTTTTTGTTTCAAGTACTGGCTTCGGACAAGCTAATCCTCTGCCATCAACTGTTTTAATTGTCATGTATGAAACCTCCTAAACTTCTATAGATAGTAATTGATTAAAACAAATAATAAATTGTTATTGTAATAAAATAGACCAACTGTAGATTCTTTAATAATATTGACGATACCAAAATCTAAATGCATAGGTTCTAGTAACAACATTATTGTCATGAACAAGTAAATAAAAACTTGGCTAATAACAAAGCCCATGAGTAAACCGCCAAATTGATTGATCCCTTTTAACAACGGCAGTTGAAAAAATATGTTCAATACAAGGGCTATTAATTTAATCGCAAGTATTATGAGTATGAATAGTAAAATAAAACTAATGAAATTCATAATCACTTGAACAATGATTTCGGCTAACTTTGTATTAAGACTCTCCGTTTGAGAAAAATCTAGCTCTCTAATCATTTGTCTAATACCAATATTTAAATACTCAGGCAATTCTAACTTCGTAAGAAAAGTGCCATTACTTATATCTGTAAAAAGTTCACTATTTGAAGCAAAGGATTCATTAATTTTTATGACCATAGATTCTTCAAAACCTTTTACCCATGTGATGTTTTTATTAAGCAATTCTCCAAATTCTACAAAGAATTTTCTGGAAACAAAAAATGCAACAATTATACTAAAAAAATTAGCTAAAGAAAGAATTAATCCTCTCTTCCAACCCAAAAACATATGGATTATGGCGAAACCTATAATGATACCATCAATCAAGGTTATATTCACATTACTCATAGTTGCCTCCGTTAATATTTGAATTCATAAATCACTAAGTTTTCTTCTGTATCTAAAATCACGCTTTCATTAGGTAAAACTCTTATATCATTAATATTCTCAACCATTTCCCTAATAAATAACACTTCTAAATTCTTATCAATAATGCATAATTCTTTGTCATTGACTAGAAAAAGTTTTTCATTATATTTTACCATTTTTTTTACATTCTTGATTGGTGAGGGTATTTCATTAATTTTAATACCTTTTTCATCATATAGAATGATTTGATCCTCACCTTCTGCTTCCGCTTTAACTTCATCTACTTTTTTATCAGAAGTATATACATAAATATAATCCCTAAAGATCACTTCATGAATAAAATAATCTGTTTCAACAGACCATACTATTTCGTCAGAAGAATTGACCATTAGCATCTTTTTATTACTTTGAATTAACCGTTGGTCTTTATTAAAGTAAATATTATAAATAATTGTATCATTAATATTTAAATTTGATAAAAAAGCAAAAGATTCATCTAAATTAACCATCCGGGTAAAGTAAGTTTTATTCTTATGCTCAAGATTTAAAATATAGTACTGGTTATCTTGTTTTTTAATATCTAAAATATTGTCTAAATTAAGGTTTTCTTCATTTTCTTTTTCTAGGTTTTCATCAAATGAAATCAAATGATTTTTCTGAGTTAATATTGTTAACAACTGATCATCATAATCAATGGCTTTTTTAATAATCCCTTGACTAAAAGTTTTAGCTTTAATATTTCCTTCATAATCAATTTTAAAAATGTCCCCTAATGCAGCATCCATTATATAGATGAAATCACCATTATTAAAAACTCGAATATCTGTTCCGTTAATTTGTTTCGACCATTGCTTATTAAGGGTTTCATCTATATAAATCATTTCATCATTAGATATTTGAATGATACCATTGTCTATTAAAAAAACACTTTGGTCCTTATCAAAATTATCTTTTTTTATTCGAGTAATTTCATCCATTTTTGCTTTACCAAAACTTAAATTCGGCTGAATTATTCTTAAAAAATGCCCGAAATTAAAGACAAGTAAAACAATTAAAACTAGAAAAATTAATGATAATGGGTTGTATCCATTATTTTTAACCTTATACATGAAAACACCTACAGTCTATTTTTTGGTGGTCGCGGCCCATAGTATTGATAGAAATAACATTTTAACTTTCCATTGTATAACTTTCTGTTTTTAGTCGCTTTTTTCCCAAAAACTTCTTCAAATTTATCAAAAGCAGTGAAGATATACATGGACCATGTTTCTAATTCGCTTCGAAACAATTTGCCTAGGATTTCATTCACTTCTTCTGCTTCCTCATAATTCCCTAAACGTTCACCATACGGTGGATTAGAAATTAAATAACCATATTCAATATCCGTTTCAAAATCTTTCAAATCTCTACATTCAAATTCAATAAAGTCACCTACCCCAGCTCTCTCAGCATTGGCTCTTGCAACTTCAATGACTTCTGGATCTTTATCATAGCCTTTAATTACCATTTCTCGATCAACTGCTTCAGCTTTTGCTTTTTTTCTTTCAGCCGCAACAACATAGTCTTTAATAAATGGCCAATATTCAAAGGCAAATTTTCTATTAATCCCTGGCGCCATATTTCTACCAAACATTGCTGCTTCAATTAAAATTGTTCCTGTTCCACACATAGGATCAATCAATGGAATTTTAGCTTTCCAATTCGTTACATCTACTAAAGTCGCCGCAAGGGTTTCTCTTAAAGGCGCTTCATTATTTTCTAATCGATACCCTCTTTTAAATAAACCCTCACCCGTTGTATTAATTCGAACAGTTACTTGATCCTTTAAAATATCAATCAGTATTTCATAGTCTTCTGCATCCTCTGGTAACACTTCACAATCAAGTTGATCTTGTAATTTATCAACAATGGCTTTTTTTGATATGGATTGAATTGGAGATAAACTATGCAACTGAGATTTAACGGATTTAGCATTCACAAGCATTGTTGCATTTTTATTTAATATTTCATCCCATGGTAGCGCATGAACTGAATCATATAATTCGCTAAAAGTACGGCTCTCAAAAGAACCAATAACCCAATAAATCTTACTAGCTGTTCTTAACCATAAGTTTGCTTGAATTAAACCTCTTTGGTCTGTTTCAAAATAAACTCTCCCATTTTCTACTGAAATATTTTTAAAACCTAATCTTTGAACTTCTTTTTTTGTAATACCTTCTGTTCCAAAAGCAGTTGTAGCCAATAATTTAAATTTATTCATTCAATCCTCGCTTTATTTCTATACTCTCTAACAAATTTACAAGTACATCGTATTTAATTGGTTTCGGTATGTAACCATTAAAACCATAACTTTTCAAATAATCAGATTCTTCATCAAGAACCTTTGTTGAAGTGACAATGATTTTACCTTTATGGGTATCATTTGCATACACCTCATCTAAAAAATCAAAAGCATTTAAGCCGATTGCCATAACATCCATTAAAACCAAATCCGGCTTTAATTGATAATATGCTATTAAACCATCGTCGCCACGGTTTATCATTTTTATCTTATTATTTATATTTAGCTTCATTCTTAGAACAAATTTTGATAACTCCGGTAAGCCAATAATCAAAATCTTTTTTTCTGTTTTCTCTATATTTTTCTTATGATCCTTCTCATGCAAAACATTCTTTAGAGGTAAAACAACTGAAACATTTGTCCCCTCACCAAGTTTTGACTCTACTTTTATTTCGCCATCTAAAACATCTGCTAATTCTTTAGAAATGCTCAATCCTAAGCCGGCACGAGCGAAATCATTAACAAATTTACTACCTTTTTTATAATACCGTCTATAAATCAAATCGATATGCTCTTTTGGTATACCAATACCGGTATCACTAATAGAAATTTTTATTTTCGATTCATATTTCGTGGTTTCAATTGGATACACATGAAGTTTTATATCACCATTTGTAGTGAAGTCAAAGGCATTATCTAATATATTTTCGATGATTTGTTGGATACTCTGGGGACTGCCCATGTACGAATTTTTTAAATCCTTAGATACATTAATTATAAAACGTATTTTTCTGTTTTTAGAAATTGTATAATATCTTTTTTTAATGATTTGAATTAAATCGTTAAAGTTTAATTCCTCTTCTTTTATTTCTTTAATTGCATTGACTTTATTAAATTGAAACAATCTTTTCAGTGCATTTTCACTGTTATCAAGAAGACTTTTAATGCCTTCAAAATTTTCGTTTCTGATAATCTTAGGGTTTTCTTTTTCTAAAAGGTCTAGTCTAAAATGAATGTTTTGAATGAATCGGCTGATTTCATGGGCTTGGTTTGTATAATAAATATCTTTTTCGTTTTGAACTTGTTGGTTCTGTTCAACTCTGTGACTCAAAGCTTCTAACTCATTTAATTTTTCTTCATATTTTAAAGTCTCCTGGGTATCATCAAACTCAATAATAACACACCTTGTTGTTTCATCAGTTATAATTGGCAAACCAATATTTTTAATGCAACTGCCATCAATATCTAATATGTTCTTTTTTCGATTCAATATATTGACTGTAATATCTTTGGTTTGAATGGCCTCGAAATAAATGCATTTCTCACATGGCTTACTTCTACCAAAAAGTGCATAAAAACATTTATCACCAATAATCTTCGGAAACTTTTTTTCAATGAATAAATTATTGTATAAAATATGGTAAGAATCATCAATCATATAAATTGGATACATTGAACCATTGAACAGATCAATTACATTTTCGTGTTTAATATTCATTTTTGCCCCTTTCTTCTTTTCATTATATTAGATTTCTTAGAAAAAATCTATGCTAATTAAAAGTTTTCCTGGGAATTGTTTTAAAAAAAAAGATGCCAGTTGGCATCATATTTCAACGCGTCCTTCAAAAGCTTTACTTAATGTCATCTCATCGGCGTATTCTAAATTACCACCAATGGGAATCCCATGAGCCAATCGGGTCACTTTTACATCTGAAAATTTTAATAATTTCGAAATATACATTGATGTTGCTTCGCCTTCAACATTTGGGTTCGTCGCGACGATTATTTCTTCTACGGCTTCATCTCTTACCCGTTGAATCAATTCTTTTAATCGAATATCATCGGGACCAATGCCGTCCATAGGAGAAATATGGCCATGTAAAACATGAAACAGACCATTGTACTCTTTTGTTCGTTCGATAGAATGTATATCCTTTGGTCGTTCAACAACACAAATGACATCCCTTTCTCTCTTTTGGTCTTGACATATTTCACACAATTTATTTTCAGATAAATTAAAACATTTTTCACAAAAATTTATTTTTTCTTTTGTTTCTTTAATAGCTGCCGATAATTTCATTGCTTCTTCTTTATCTATTTCAATAATATAATAAGCTAATCGTTCAGCTGTTTTTTTCCCTATCCCTGGCAATTTAGAAAATTCATTGATTAGCCGTGCAATAGGTCCTGCATAACTGTTCATTAAAACATACCAGGTATATTCATACCACCTGTTAATTTACCCATTGTCTTTTCACTATCCGCCGTAGCTTTTTCCATTGCAGCGTTAACAGACGCTATAATTAGATCTTGTAGCATTTCAACATCTTCTGGATCAACAATGTCTTCATCTAAATCTATTTTTAATAGCTCTTTTTTACCATTAACAACGGCAGTAATAGCGCCACCACCAGCTGAAGCATCATATTCTCTTTCTTCTAATTCCTTTTGCTTCTTTTCCATATCTTTTTGCATTTTTTGAACTTGTTTCATCATATTGCCCATATTTCCAGGCATTTTTCCTCTAGCCATTTTTATCCTCCATTCATTTCCTCTATAATTTATTTTTATTATAACATATTATTCTTTAATTTCTAACACTTTATCATAATCACTAAAATAAGTACTTAACTCTTCATCTACGCTCATTTCATCGTTTATTTTAGTTTTTTTTTGAATATCTTGATAAGTTATATCAATGGTCAAACCTTTTGAATAAACTTTTTGTAAAATGTCTTCAATTACTTTTCTGTTTTTGGCTTTCATTAAGTTATCTCCATGAAACTTATAGTCTTCATGTAATTTTAATACAATCCTATTGCCTTTTGTATCAACTGGATCTGTTTCAATTAGAAAAGCATAAATCTGTATCTTAACTTTTTTGACTATTTTTAACACTTCACTCCATTTGGATTGAATTTCATCAATAGACACCTTCATTTGGGTACCTTCATCAATAAAAGCTCCAATACTATCTGTTGTTTCATATTTTACTTCAGGTTTTTTTATTTCTCTTCTTCTTTCATTCCTTTGGCTTAAAGAGTTGTCTTTTGTAGCATTTTGTTTTATTGTTTCATTTGTAGAAGGGCTTTGGCCTATTTTTTGAAAATCCAAGTTTTCAATTTTTTCTTCTAAAGCTTCTAGCTTTAATGTTAAGCCTTCAATGGAATAATCATTTTCTAAAGCAAATAATTTTATGATAGCCATTTCCAATAGAACTTTACTATGGGTTGAATATTTAATACTACCTTCTGCCTCTATTAATATATTAAGGGCTCTTGTCATTTCCACTAACTTAAATGACTCACTTTGTTTTAAGAACAATTTGATTTGCTCTTCAGACGCATCAATTATATTTTCTGGATTTTTATGCATTTTAACTAATAATAAGTTTCTAAAATGTTCAATTAAACTTTCAATTAATTGATGAACATCTTTTCCTTCATTAATTGTTGAATGTATTAGATTAATTGCTTTATTTGTGTCTTTTTTAATGAAAGCTTCAACTAAATCATTTAATATACTTATTTCAATTAACCCAAGGGTCTTAATAACCAAATCATAAGTTAAATCCTCACTATAGGATAAGCATTGGTCAAGTATACTCAAACTATCTCTTACAGACCCTTCCCCTTTAGAAATAATTATATCTACAGCTTCTGGTTCATAAGTAAGATCTAATGTTTCCATGATATGTGTAATTCTCTTTAAAACATCACTTTTACCAACACGTTTTAAATCGTATCGTTGACATCTTGATAGAATTGTATCTGGAATTTTATTTGGTTCCGTTGTTGCCAACATAAAAACAACATATGCAGGTGGTTCTTCTAAGGTTTTTAAAAGGGCATTAAAAGCTCCCTTTGATAGCATATGCACCTCATCAATTATATATACTTTATATTTTGCATTAGAAGGTGGAAAGTTAACATTTTCATTTATTTCACGTATATCATCTACACTATTGTTACTGGCAGCATCCATCTCAATAATATCCATAGAAGCATTATTTAATATTGATTTACAAACACTACATTCATTACATGGATTAACACCTTGAGGATTTAGACAATTAATTGCTCTGGCAAAAATCTTAGCAATCGTTGTTTTACCGGTACCTCTAATGCCATTGAATAAATACGCATGGGCAAAGCTATCGCTTTTGATTTGATTTCTAATTGTATGAACAACCCGTTCTTGACCAACGACATCATCAAAAACCAAGGGTCTAAATTTTCTATAAAGGGCTAAATGCGCCATATCCATGTCCTTTCTTATTTTAATAATCAAAAAGGACTAGCTAAATGCTAATCCTTAAATATGTAGCTGTGCATTTATACTCGATATTTAACTACTTGCGTTACCAGAATAGTTAACTCGTACCAGGCACCCTCACGGCACATAGAAGATCTCCCTTACCGCTGCTTCCTTCCGGACCTGACGGGGTTCAGAAGTTTCTATTGCGTAAGACCCAGTCTTCAACATCACTTGTTAAGGGCAGGCCAAACAGCCAAATACCTCATATAAACATCAACCCTGCTATAGCGGATTGCAGGTTACAGGGTGCCGCTACTCCCCCATCTAGCACAGCAAATATATATAAAAGGAAATTACTTTCCTTTTCTTAAACTTTTGAAAAAATCTTTAATGATTTTAGAGCATTCCTTTCGCATGATTCCATAATATACCTTAACTTGATGGTTTAATCTTTCATCAAATAAAATATTGTATAAAGATGTCACGCCACCTGCTTTAAAATCCGGTGATCCAATGTACAGGTTTTTTATTCTCGCTTGAGAAATAGCACCAGCACACATCACACAGGGCTCTATTGTAACATACATATCACAATCCGTCAAACGCCAACTACCAATTTCTTTAGAGGCTGCTTGTATTGCAAGGATTTCTGCATGCATTGTTGAATCTTTTAATGTCTCTTTTAGGTTATAACCCCGTCCAATAATTTTATTGTTTTTAACAATAACAGCACCAATAGGTACCTCTTCAATGGCTTTTGCTTTTTCTGCTTCTTTTAATGCTTCTTTCATATATTTTAAATTCATTTATTCTCCTGGCGCATCTGAAAGGAATCGAACCTTCGACCGATCGCTTAGGAGGCGATTGCTCTATCCACTGAGCTACAGATGCATGCTATTTTTTAGGTTTAACAAAGTCAACTAGATTTATAATCTTTTGAATTTCATATTCAATCAAAGTGTTTTGATCTTGTTGGAATTCTAGTCGTTCTTCATTAATAGATTCTAGTTCTTCTATTCTTTTCTTTAATTCTTCAATGGTTTTATTGTTTTTCTCCATAATTTCTTCTGATGTTTCAACAGTTTCTTCTAAAACTGTATTCAAAGTATCTATTCTTTGATAAGCATCATTTAATAAGTTATCCCTTTTTAAATCAGAAACATTCATTAAACTTAAGACTGTTTCACGTTTGACATCAATCGGTAAATTTTCTGGTAATGTTTTACTTAAAATATCCACCATAAAAATTGACTTTTTTGTATCAAGGGTTAATCGGGCATTTCGGTAAATATCCTCAATTGATAACAATTTGTTCTTTTCATAAGAACCAATTAATACATCAAGTTTGTCCTCTATGTCCTCTTCATCGAAGTTTTCCTGTTCTTCAGCTATGTTTTTTTCTTTACTTGCTAATGCGTCATCAATTTCTTTCATCTGGGCAATGCGTTTTTCTAGATCTGATACCTCATTTGCTTGATCCTCTTTAGTAGATTCTTCTATATCTGTATCTCTAAAGAAATCTTCGCTATCTTCTAAAGTATGTTCTTCTAAGTCCTCCCCATCAGAAAAAAAATCATCTTCTTCTAACAATGATTCTTGATCTTCTTCATTTACTTTTTCGATAAGTCCTAATTTTTCAAAAATATTTTTTGCAACCATTCCTGATAACCCCCTAATTGTTATATCTCTTTTTTAATAATTCTAGACGTCTTTTGTTCAGTTTAATTAGATACTTAATTTTTTTAATTTGTTCTCTTTTATTATTTAATTGATTCTGTTTAACTGATTTTTGATTCTCTAAAAAATTTTTATAATCTCTTAAATGGGTAATTTCTTCATCCCATTTCTCATTTAAAATGTTTTTAGTCTCAATTCCTTTAAACTTCACCAAATCATTTTTTATAATCTGAATGCCTTCTTCTTTTATATATGTTATTTTTTGCTTCTTCACAATATAGGGTTTTAGTGCATCTAATTTTTTAATTTTTTTATAAATGGTAACTTTACTAACCCCTAATTTATTTGCTACTTCAATAACACGTAACATACGGACTCCTTAACTATAAATTGTCTAATAATAAATTCTCTTCATACTTTACCAAGAGTCTGTTGATTTCTAGAAGTTTTTCTTGGTAATCAATAAGAAATTTATCTTTCTTCTGAATATCAGTATCTAAAGCTAGAATATCGTTTTTTAATTTTGTAATATTTAAACGCAACTTTTCTTCAATATTTATATAATCTTTAAATTCTTCCGTTTTATATTTACTTATTGAATTTCTTTTTAGAGGATTTTCATCATTTTTATTTTCTTTTGATGGTTCAATCAATAATTTATATAAAATTTCTATTCCACGATCATCTACATAAGTTATACCCATCTTCTTCTCTACATGGTCATCAAGTAATGTTCGCTGGTCAATTAGGACTTCTATAATTTCTGTACGTTCCACATTAAAATTTTCTGCAATCTCGCTAAGCTTATACATAGCGCGCCCCCTCAACTGTTAACCTTATTTTACACTATATGACACTGTTAATGCAAGATTTTATATTTTTTTTATTATGAAACTGATTATCACCGTATTTTTTTCTTTGTTTAGAACATTTCATCGAGTGTACTAAAACGAAATTTTCTCATAATGAAACACTTTAAATCATGATAAATCATATTCTTTAATTTTTCTATAAAGAGTACTCCGACTAATACCTAATGCTTTTGAGGCCAAACTCACATTTTCATCAAACACTTTTAAACTTCGTTTAACAAGATTTTTTTCAGCTTCTTTTATTGTTGAAATTTCAGGGTTTCTTCCTGATAAAAATTTTGGCAAATCAATGAGTTCAATTTCCAGTTTGTTTGAATGTTCATTAATATATTCAATCATTTTTTTTAGATCATTCCAATTGTTTTCCCAGGAAAACTCACTAATCATTTCTTTTGATTGGTCTGTCAACTGTCGATTGGTTTCATTTTCTACAATCTGAAAAACCTTATTCGTATTATACCTATTAACGGATTTGAAATATATATTATTTGCCGTTAACCTAGTTAACAGTCTGTGGTCTACCCATTCTTTTTTGCCGTCTTCAATTGCCTCTACTTTTGTTGATATAAAAAGAATTACATTGTGTTTATCACTGGATTTATTAACATTGCTGTTAACTAGTTTACTATCAATGTAACCGGCTAATTTTATTTGATTTTTATAAGTTAACCACTCGATATTTTTTAGATACAATAATGTCTTTGATTTACAATTCAAGTGCTCTTCAATATCTATTATATCCTTGCACTCAATAATTTTTAACTGTCTTTTAAGGTAAAACTTTTTATGAATGTTTCGAACAAAGTATTTTTTTCCAGTACCTGTCTTACCGATTAAAACCACTGGTAAATAATGATGAGAAATTTGATTATATTTTTTTTCGCAGTCAATAAAATTGTACTGTTTTTTTCTTTTTTTT
>Ga0306868_1000343_pt1 | contig 31908 bp, 28 predicted proteins | sample AntRauTorckE6832_FD_190411 | JGI IMG/M metagenome (GOLD analysis project Ga0306868, IMG submission 190411) | Saline lake microbial communities from Rauer Islands, Antarctica - Metagenome Torckler E6 #832 (v2) (version 2) | ecosystem: Environmental > Aquatic > Non-marine Saline and Alkaline >... | reverse complement strand
CTTATGGCTTAAGTCAGGATTTAGATATTGCTGTTGAAGAAGCACAGGAATATATTGATAAGTATTTCGAACGTTTTTCCGGAGTTAAAGAATATATGGATCAAACTATAGAGAAAGTTAAGGAATGTGGTTATGCGGAGACAATGTTTGGCCGCCGCCGCTATATTCCAGAAATCAATAGCAGCAACTATCATCGCCGCTCATTTGCCGAAAGAACTGCAATTAACACTCCAGTTCAGGGTACAGCTGCTGATATAATGAAAAAATCAATGCTTGATGTTTATGATGCCTTAAAAGATGCAAATCTTGATTTAAATATTTTATTACAGGTTCATGATGAACTGGTATTTGAAGTTAAAAAATCTGATTTAGATCAGGCAGCAAAATTGATTAAAGAGAAAATGGAAAATACAGCTCAGTTAGATGTGCCTCTTTTAGTTGATCTACAGATTGGAGAAAACTGGAGAGATAAAGAAGATTATGAGGTGAAAAATAATGCCTGAACTGCCGGAGGTAGAGACTGTAGTTAAGGGCCTAAGGCCTTTAATTACTGATAAAATAGTAACTGCAGTTGAGATTAGAGAAGAAAATATGATTGCTTTTCCAAAAGCAGATATTGAAGCTTTTACTGACTCTTTAGTTGGTTCAAAAATTGAAGCTATTAATCGCCGTGGTAAGTATATCATAATTGAGCTTAGTCAAGATAAAAACATGGTTATTCACCTAAGGATGACCGGTAAGCTGCTAGTCAAAGAGGTTAAGGAATTTAGAGATAAACATACCCATGTTATTTTCAGCCTTAATGACGGTCAGGAGATTCGTTTCAACAACATCCGTAAATTTGGCCGGGTGTATTTAATTGACAAAAACCATCCCGAACAGGCCGGAGGGCTTGCAGATTTAGGTCCTGAGCCTTTAAGTGATGAACTAACTGTAGAAGATTTCAAAAAGCTTTTTGAAAACAGAAGGGCTTTAATGAAATCTCTGCTTTTAAACCAGCACTTTATTGCTGGAATTGGTAATATTTATGCAGATGAAATTCTTTTCCGCTCTGGTGTCAGGCCTGACAGAACTGCTGATACACTAACTGAAATGGAAAAAGAGGCAGTTTATCATAATATGCGTGAAATTCTAAAAAAAGGAATTATTTATGGTGGTACCAGTTTTAGCGACTATGTAAATGCCTTTGGTGAAAAAGGATCATTTCAGGAAGAACTTAGAGTTCATCAGCGCCAGGGAGAAGAATGCTATGAATGCGGTAGTATAATAGAGAAAATCAAAGTCAGTGGCCGCTCAACATATTTTTGTCCTCAATGTCAAAAATAGAGATAGAGAAGGTGGGTTATCATGATTATTGGTCTAACAGGTGGTATAGCAACCGGGAAATCAATGGCTGCTAAATATTTAGAGAAAAAAGGTGCTAAAATAATAGATGCTGATCAGATTTCTCATCAGATTAGCCAGAAGGGAGAAAAAGGTTGGCAGCTGGTGGTTGATGAGTTTGGTGAAGAAATTTTAAAAGAAAATGGAGAATTTGATCGAGAAAAACTGGGAGAGCTTATTTTTTCTGATCCAGCTAAAAGAAAAATATTAGAATCACTGCTGCACCCTTTGATTATCTATAAAATGAAAGAACAGGCTTATCAATACTTAGAAAATGATGAAATTGTTGTTTTTATGGCGCCATTATTATATGAAGCTGGTCTGGCCCGTTTCTGTGATCAGGTCTGGGTAATTTACAGTTCAGAAAAGAGCCAGTTAAAAAGATTAAAAAAAAGAAATGGATTTAATAGAGAAGAAGCTTTAAAAAGAATTAAGTCTCAGATGTCTTTAGACAAGAAAAAAGATAGAGCTGATATAATAATTGAAAATAATTATACTATTAAAGATTTAAAATTAAAATTAGATTTGAACTGGAAGAAAGTACTGAAGGGAGTAGATCAAAAATTGATTAGAATTGCTTTAATTGCTCATGATGAGAAAAAAGAAGATATGATTACATTTGCCAAAAAGCACCGAGAAGTTCTTGCCCAAATGAGGCTGATAGCAACTGGAACAACCGGACAGCGTTTGATTGATGAGACTGGTCTTGAGGTTGAGCGAATGGCTTCTGGTCCTATAGGTGGAGATCAGATGATCGGTGCAGAAATAGCTAGAGGTCGCCTGGATGGTGTTATTTTCTTAAGAGATCCTTTAACTGCTCAGCCGCATGAGCCTGATGTGAGTGCTCTTTTAAGACTTTGTGATGTGCATCAAATCCCGCTGGCAACTAATCTGGCAACTGCAGAAATGATTATTCACTCTCTGGCTGAAAAAAATAGAGCTTAAGCAAAGGGAGGAAAATAAAGTTGGAGCGATTTTACATCAATAAAAAACTCATTTTTTTCCTTTTGGCAATAATATTATTTATAATTTTTAATAGTAATCTTGATCTCTGGACAATTAGGAGAAACATTGAACCTGTTAAATATCAGGCTGAAATAGATAAATATGCTGAAAAGTTTTCTTTAGAACCAGAACTGCTTGCTGCTTTAATCTATGTTGAAAGTAGATTTGATAAATACTCACTTTCTCCTAAAGGAGCTGTTGGTTTAATGCAGTTGATGCCTTCTACAGCCTTCTGGGTTGCAGAAGAACTTGGTTATCAAGATTTCCGTTTAGAAGATTTAGACGATCCAGAACTAAATATTAAATTCGGCAGCTGGTACTTTTCCTATTTATACCAAAAGTTTGACAATGATCTAATTAAAACAGTTGCCGCCTATAATGCTGGCGAAAGTAATGTTAGAAATTGGATTGCAGCTGGTTGGGATGGTAGTATCGAAGAAAATTTACCTTATAAAGAAACTGATAATTTTGTGAGGAGAGTTATATCTACTAAGGATTATTATCAGAAAAATAATCTTAAAATATTTAGTTTGTTAAATTTAAATTTTCTATTAGCCAATTCATTTGAATAAAGTATTATAAATAGAAATTATTGCTTTATATTGAATAATAATGATATATAACTGTATACAACTTGATTTTTTTATAAAATAATTATATAATTTAAGTTAGTAAAATAAGTTTGAGTAATTAAATTTTGTTTTTCTTTTTAAAAAACAGATACATCTGATAAGGGGGTGTAAATTTAAAAAGAAGAGACTAGAGATTAGCGAGTAATAGATATACCAAAAATAATTAGGAGGGAATTTCGAGTATGCAAAAAAAATTAGTAATTTTATTAACCTTAGTTTTAGTTTTTTCAGTATTTTCAGTAGTAGGAGCTCAAGAAGTTAAAAGCCCTGATACATTCACTTTTGTGACCATTGGTGATCAGAGTACTTTAGATCCACATTTTGCTTATGATACTGGTAGTTCAGAAGTTATTTATCAAGTTTATGAAACTTTAATTGATTATGATGGTGAAAGTGTTCAGGACTTTGTTCCATTATTATCTACAGAAATACCAAGCCAGGAAAATGGCTTAGTTAATGAAGATGGTAGTGAATATACTTTTGTGATTAGAGAAGGAGTAGAATTTAGTAATGGTAATTCTCTAACCCCAGAAGATGTTAAATATTCATTCTTAAGAGGTATGGTTAGTGACCGTTCTGGTGGTCCTATCTGGATGTTATATGAACCACTATTTGGTGCTGGTTTTGCAGGTTTATCTGATGTAACTGCAGATTTAGTAGGAGTAGAAGATCCAAAGCAGTTAACTGATGAGCAGGCGGAAGAAGTATTAGCTGCACTTGATGAAAAAATAACTATTGATGGTAATGAGGTAACTTTCCATCTAGCTGCACCATATCCACCTTTTTTAAATATTGTAGCTAAAGGTGCTTCCTGGGGATCAATTTTAGATAAAGAATGGTCTATGGAACAGGGTGCCTGGGACGGAACAGCTGCTGATATTGCTGCAAGCCATGATCCAGTAAAAGAAGAAGACCCACTATTTGATAAAATGATGGGTACTGGACCATTCATTTTAACTGAATGGGTTAATGGTGATAATGTTGTATTCAGACGTAATGATAATTACTGGGGAGAACTAGCTAACTTTAAAACAGCAATCATCAGAAATGTTGATGAGTGGTCAACACGTAAGTTAATGTTATTACGTGGAGATGCTGATATGATTTATGCTCCAACTCAGTATAGAGCTCAGGTTGAATCAGAAGACGGAGTAGTAGTTACAACTGGTATTCCAGTACTTCAAAATATGAACATGGTATTCAACTGGGATATTACAACTGAAGGTAATAATTACATTGGTAGTGGAGAAATGGATGGTGAAGGTATTCCATCTGACTTCTTTGATGATCAAGATGTAAGAAAAGCATTTAGTTATTCCTTTAACTATCAAGCATTCTTAGAACAGGTAAGAATGGGAGAAGCAATTCAGTTAAGAGGTCCAATCGTAGATCCTTTATTAGGTTATGATGAAAACTCTGATGTTTATAGCTTAGATTTAGAAAAAGCTGAAGAACATTTCCGCAATGCCTTTGGTGGAGAACTTTGGGAAACTGGATTCACAATGGACTTAGTATATAACAGTGGTAATGACCCAAGAAAAACTGCTGCAGATATGCTGAAGAGTTATATTGAAAGAATTAATCCTAAATTTAACATTAATGTTCGTGGAGTACAGTGGTCAACCTATCTTGACGCATCTGTAAGAGGAACTCTACCTGCTTCCTTTGGTGGCTGGTTAGCTGACTTCCCAGATCCACATAACTTTGTTCAGCCTTTCTTAGCTAGTGCTGGATATTATGCTGGTAGACGTGGAGATACTTATAAAGAATGGGCAGAAGAAATAGGAATTAATGACTTAATTTCTGAAGGTATTTCTACAACAGATTCTACAAGACGTGAAGAAATTTATAAAGAGCTACAGCAGATGTCAATTGATCATGCTATTGACCTCTGGATAGATCAGCCAACAGGTTCTAACACAAGAAGAACCTGGGTTGAAGGCTGGTATCCAAATGCTATGCGTCCAGGAGTAGACTTCTATTCAATGGATAAAGTAGCTGAATAAATATTGAATCTAACAATTTAATATAAAAATTAGCCAGGGAGGGAGACCTCCCTGCTAATTATGTTAGGGAGAGAATTTAAAAAGAATTATATTTATTACACAAGGAAGGAGAGTTATGAGTTGTTAAATTATATTATTAGACGTTTTTTAATACTTCCTTTTATACTGTTTGGAGTTACAGTACTTGTATTTTCAATGATTATGATGCTTGGTCCATATCAGAGACTGAGTACTTATATTAATGATCCAGCACAGTTAAAAGGTCAGGACATGGATGAGTTAGTTGCTAAATATGGTTTGGATGATCCATGGTATGAACAGTACGGTCGTTGGATTGGAGGAGTAGCACAGGGTGATTTTGGCTGGTCAGAATCAGCAGGACAGCCGGTAAGCGAAGCTATTTTTAGCCGTTTTCCAGCAACTTTAGAACTTGCTGTATTTGCAGTGATTCCAGTTATTATGGGAGGTATCTGGCTGGGAGTTCTCTCGGCGGTTCATCATAATCAAAAGTTTGACCATATAATCAGAATTATTTCAACTATTGGTTGGTCTTTTCCAACTTTTGTATTTGGTTTAATGGTTTTAATGATTTTCTATGGTGTACTGGGCTGGTTTCCACCAGGAAGACTTGGTGCTGATGCAGCGGCAATTGTTAGATCAGCTGAATTTGCAAGTTATACCGGTTTAAATGTTTTAGATGGTATTTTAAACTTAGAATTCGGAGTAGTACTTGATTCTTTTAGACATTTAATTGGTCCTATTGTTACTTTAGCAATTGTTTGGTGGTCATATATATTACGTATTACACGCTCAAGTATGCTAGAAACTTTACGTAAGGATTATATTAGAACTGCAAGAGCAAAAGGTGTAGCGGAAAAATTTGTGATTAACAAACATGCCAGAAGAAATGCCTTAATTCCTGTAGTTACAGTTGCTGGACCTATGGTACTGGGGCTCTTAGGAGGAGTTGTTATAGTTGAATCTGTTTTTGGCTATAGAGGTATTGGCCAGTATGCAGCTCAGGCTGCTCAACAGCTCGATTATTCGGGTATTTTAGGTGTTGCAATGTACTTTAGCTTTTTATTAATCTTAATTAACTTAATAGTAGATGTTTCTTATGCTGTAATTGACCCACGGATTAGATTGGAGTGATGGTAAGTGGAGTGGAAAGAAATCTTAACTAGATTATTAAAAAATAAATTATCTTTATTTGGACTTATTATAATATTATTCTTTGTTTTGGTAGCGGTGTTTGCACCTTATTTAGCACCACCACGCTCACCAGATGAGGCGTATGAGATTCCCAGAGCAGGTTGGCAGGTAGAACCTCAACCACCTCGTGAAGGATATCCTTTTGGAACTGCACAGGGATCATATGATATATTTTATGGTATGGTCTGGGGAACAAGAACTGCGTTTAGAATTGGTGTTATAGTTGTTGGTCTTAGTTCCTTTATTGGAATTAGTATTGGAACTCTCTCTGCCTATTATGGGGGCAAAATTGATGAATTTTTCATGAGAATTACTGATGTATTCATGTCTATTCCTTTTTTAGTTGCCGCCATGGTTTTGACTACTATTTTAGGTAAGGGATTAGATAATGTTATGATAGCACTTGTTACTTTTGGTTGGATGTCAACAGCTCGTTTAATGCGTTCACAGGTTTTAGAAATTAAAAATGAAGAATTTGTTCAGGCATCTATTGCTTTAGGTGCCAGTGATCCTCGAATAATATTTAAACATATTATCGCAAATTGTATTTTTCCTGTTTTGATTCAGGCATTTATGAGAATGGGATCAATGGTTATTACAGCCTCAGCTCTTAGTTTCTTAGGTGTAGGTGCACCAGAAGGTTATGCTGACTGGGGACAGATGATTACTTTTGCTCGTGACTGGATTCTTGGTGGTCAGGGATCTGCGCTCAAATACTGGTATACGGTTGTAATTCCAGGTGCAGCAATTATGTTTTTCAGTCTTTCCTGGAACTTACTTGGTGATGCATTCCGTGATATTTTAGACCCAAAATTAAAATAGTGTTGTGATCAATTCTTAATTTAAGAGGGTAGGTGAATTTTTTGAATAAAGAAGCACTTGTAGATGTTAATAACTTAAAAACATATTTCTATGTTGAAGAAGGTGTAGTTAAAGCTGTTGATGGAGTGGATTTTGAAATCTACCCCGGAGAAACTCTAGGTGTTGTAGGTGAATCCGGCTGTGGAAAAAGTGTTACCTCTTTATCAATCATGAGGCTTGTTGAATCACCTCCAGGGAAAATTGAAGCTGGAGAAATCAATTTTAAAGGTAGAGATTTAACTAAAATCTCTGAAAAAGAAATGAGAAAAATTCGAGGTAATGATATTTCAATGATTTTCCAGGAACCGATGACTTCTTTAAATCCAGTTTACACTGTAGGAGATCAGATTATGGAAGCGATTATGCTCCATAAAAAAGTAAATAAAAAAGAAGCAAGAAAACAGGCTATAGATATGCTGACAAAAGTAGGTATTCCTCTGCCAGAACAGAGAGTAGATGAATATCCACACCAGTTATCCGGTGGTATGAGACAGCGGGTAATGATAGCAATGTCCTTAAGCTGTGATCCTCAGCTTTTGATTGCTGATGAGCCAACAACAGCTTTAGATGTAACAATTCAGGCTCAGATTTTAGAATTAATGAACTCTTTAAAAGATAGATATGGAATGGCAATTATGATGATTACACATGACCTTGGTGTAATAGCTGAGGTTTCAGATAGAGTAGCAGTAATGTATGCTGGTAAGGTGGTAGAATATACAGATGTAGATACTTTATTTGATGATCCTAAACATCCATATACCTGGGGATTAATGAACTCAATTCCTAAATTGGATAAGGATGTAGATCGTTTAGAAGCAATTCCAGGCAGTGTACCATCTCCATTAAATTTCCCAGAAGGCTGTAAATTCAATACTCGTTGTCCTCTGGCAGAAGGTAAATGTTATGATCAAGAACCACCTTTAGAAGATGCTGGAGATGGTCATCAGGTTCGCTGCTGGAGATATGAAGAATTAGAAGAGATCAAAAAACGTGGAGAAAGAATTTACGAGGATCGAGGTGTTCAAAAATAATGGCTGAAAATTTACTAGAAGTTAAAAATCTAAAAAAATATTTCCCGGTTAAAGCAGGAATATTTAAAAGAACAGTAGATTATGTTAAAGCTGTTGATGATATTTCTTTTACAGTAAAAGAAGGAGAAACACTCGGTCTGGTAGGAGAATCAGGTTGTGGAAAATCAACAACTGGTAGAACAATATTAAGATTGCTGGAAGCAACAGCTGGAAAAGTGATCTTTGAAGGCAAAAGTGTGATGGACCTTGATAAAAAAGAGATGCGAGCTATCAGGCGTGATATGCAGATAATTTTCCAGGATCCCTATGCCTCACTTAATCCACGGATGACAGTGGCTGATATAGTAGGTGAGCCGCTTGATATTCATAAACTTGCTAAAAATAAAAAAGAGCGTAATGAAAAAGTTAAAGAAATTTTAGAGAATGTAGGACTTGGTGAAGAATATATGAATCGCTATCCCCATGAATTTAGTGGAGGTCAGCGTCAGCGGATAGGTGTAGCCAGAGCTTTAGCAGTAGATCCGAAGTTGATCATTGCTGATGAACCTGTATCTGCTCTTGATGTATCAGTTCAGGCGCAGGTAGTAAACCTGCTGCAGGATTTACAGAAAGAATTTGGTTTAACTTTTCTCTTTATTGCTCATGATTTAAGTGTAGTTAAACATATCAGTGATCGGGTAGCAGTAATGTATCTGGGTAAAATTGTAGAGTTAACAGATAAAAAGGAATTATTTAAAAACCCAATTCATCCTTATACACAATCACTATTATCTGCAATACCAGAAGCTGATCCAAGAAAGAAAAAAGATAGAATCATTTTAGAAGGAGATGTACCTTCACCGGTAGATCCACCTTCTGGCTGTAGATTCCATCCCCGCTGTCCCAAAGCTTTTGAACCATGTTCTGTTAAAGAACCAGAGTTCAAAGAATATGGTGATGGACATTTTGCTGCCTGTCATTTATTAGATAAATAAGTATTAATTTAATATTTGATTATTAATCCCTGATCTGGTTTTTTTAAAAACCAGACAGGGATTTTCTTATTTTTAGAGAATACTAATAATAACTCATAATTGTAGTATTTTATCTTTTGGAGGAAAAAAATATGAAGTTTAAAACTTATATCATAATTATTTTAATATTACTTTTTAATATATCTCTTGTTAGTGCAACTAGTTATGGTGGTGATTTAAAAATCAAAGTAGAATTAAGACCTCTTAATTTGAATCCGATTTATGCTGAGAATGAGACTGAAATAATGATTAATAAACAAATATTTGACAGTTTAGTAAATTACAATGGGCAGGATGAAATAATATCAAATTTAGCAGAGTCATGGGAAGTTAATAATGATTCTAATTTATTTATATTTAATTTAAAAGAAGCTGTTTATTTTCATCCTTATAAAATTGGAGGAAAAGAAGTATCATTAAGAGAGAGAGAAGTAACTGCGGAAGATTGGAAATGGTCATTTGAATATCTGGCTGCTTCAAATAACAAATCTTCCAATGCTGAGTTATTTAATAAAATCAAAGGCTTTGCTGAATATATTAGGGGTGAAAATACTGAAATAACTGGAATCAGAGTCAAAGATAAATATCAACTGGAAATTGAATTAAAAGAATCTTATTTTCCTTTTATTTATAATCTGGCCAAAGAGGAAGCAGTAGTAATGCCAGCTGAAGCAGTTTTAAACAGTAATTTTAATTTTTCTAAAGCACCAATTGGTACAGGTGGATTTAAGTTTGGTAATTTTTCTAAAAATAAAGTAACTCTACTTAAAAATAATAATTATTGGAAAAATAATTATCAAAAAGAAAAACATCCTTATTTAAATAAAATTGAAATTAATTTTGCTGTAGAGAATAATCTTAAAGAAAACTTAACAGAATTTAATCTATATCAGCTTAATTCAGAAGAATTTATTGATTATCAAAAAGAAAAAGATAAATATAGTGGTTATCAGCTGAAAAAATTGGCAGATAACAGTGTTTATTTTGCTGGTTTGAATTATAATAGTAATTTGAGTCAGGAGAATAATTATAATGATCTGCAGGAAATTCTAAGTTCTATTATCAATAAAAATAATTTTATTGATAATATAAATCTTAATAATTTTATTCTTCCTACAAATAACTATGATCTTCAACCATTTCTTTATTATCTTAATACAAAGCCTGGAGCTGGCAAAAATAATGATCTTAATCATAACTTAGAAAAAATTAAATTAGTTATTAATGATTCTAAAACCAATATTAAAATTGCCAACGACTTAGAAAGAATATTAAAAGCTGAAAATATCGATCTGGAGATAAAAAAATACAGTTGGACTGAATATATAAATAAGCTTAAGTTTAAAAATTTGAACAGCCATTTATTTATTATGACAGCTAATTATAATAGTCAATTTGAATTTATTAATGATAATTTTTATTCCAATTCTAACTCTAATTATTTTGGTTATCAAAACGAAAGGCTGGATAATTTAATAGATTATTTAAAATTAGTTAATGATAAGCAGAGTACTGAGAAAGCTTATCAGATCATTACAAATATTTTAAGTGAAAACAACCCATTTATTTTTATTTTTCAGGGGGCAGATTCCTATCTTGTTTCAGATAAACTTAAAAAGCAGGAGGGATTTGAAAATTATTTTGAAAAGTATAATTTTGAAATACTTTATGTGGAATGAAAAATAAATTAATTCGATAAAGCTTGAAAAGCATTTCATAGTTTTCAGGCTTTTTTCAGGGCTTAAATTAACAGAAAGTTATAAAATTTTAGAATTTAAACACTTTAGGACTTTAAATCATAAATTAAAGACTAATAACTGTTTTTTTCTTTAAATTAGGCCTTTTTTAAAGAATTTAGGCAAATAATCAAATTTTTTTGAATATTTTGCAGGAGTTTTTACTTTAGCATTGAATATATTAAATAGTGAAATGGATTTCATTAATTGCTGGGAGCGAAAATTATGGATGTAACTATGAAAGATGTAGCAAAATTAGCAGGGGTTTCATTAAGTACAGTTTCTAGAGTTTTAAATGATAGTTCATTAGTCAGAGAAGAGACAGCTATAAAAGTTCAGAAGGCTGTTGAAAAGTTGGACTATCAAATTAATGATTCCGCTCGAATATTGCGTACCAATACCAGTAACTTGATTGGAGTTATTGGGGCGGGTATGGAAAGGCCTTTTTTAGCTAATCTGCTTAAGGGAATTGAAGCAGAAGCTAGAGAACGAGGTTATGCCTTAATTTATGGTGATTCAGATGGAGAATTTGAAAAAGAACAGAATTATTTAAATATCATGAAGCAGAAAAAAATTGATGGTATTATTTTAATTACAACTAATTATTATAATGATTTACTTTCTATAGTCAAAAATTATCAAATTCCAGTTGTTTTTGCTTCAGGTTATATTAGTGATCCAGAAATTAGCTGTGTAACTGCAGATAATGTTGCGGGGGCCTATGATATTGTCGAATATTTATGTCAGGCAGGACACAGAGATATTGCTTTTATTAAGGGTCCAGATTTGGATTTGCTTGCCAGCCAGGAGAGGCTTAGAGGAGTTAAACTTGCTCTGAGGCTCAGTGATATAGAATATGATCCGAGCAGATTTATAGAAGGCGATTTCACTTTTGAAAGTGGTTATTCAGCAGCAAAAAAAATTATTAATAAATTCCCAGATGTAACCGCAATTTTTGCTTTTAATGATGAAATGGCAGTTGGAGTTATTCGATATCTAAAAGAACAAAATATTAAGGTGCCTGAAGATATTTCTGTAGTCGGCTTTGATGGAATAGAACTTGGAAAATATATTGATCCGGCTTTAACTACGATCAAACAGTCAGGATATCAGCTGGGTTTAAAAAGTATTGAAATGCTGAATAAAATTATTAATCAGGAAAAAATTGAGGATAACAAAGTCTTTATTCCACATGAACTTGTGGTTAGAGAAAGTACAAATAAATTAAATGAACTTACTACTAATAAGGAGGTGGTAAAAAATAATAGGGGGTAGTTAAGATAAATTCTTAACATTAATATTAAATTTACTGACAATTTAGAGGAGGAGAATTATTAATGAGAAAAAATTTGTTTTTAGTTTTAGCTTTAGTTTTTGTTATTACATTTAGTGGTGCAGTCATGGCACAGGAAGATATTACATTAACGGTTGCTGGTGGTGCTGTTGGTCAGGAAAAAGAACTGACAATCAAAGCTGCTGAAATGTATATGGAGAGAAATCCTAATGTAACAGTTGAAGTTTTAGAAACTCCTGACTTAGCAAATGATAGATTAGGACTTTACTTACAGTTTTTAGAAGCTGAAAGTCCTGAAGTCGATGTTTATCAGATTGATGTAATCTGGCCTGGAGATTTAGCTGAGCACTTTATCGATTTTTATGATTATGGTGCAGAAGAAGTTGTTGATGATCATTTTCAGGCAATAGTTGAAAACAATACAACAACTGATGGACGTTTAGTAGCTATGCCCTGGTTTACAGATGCTGGATTATTATATTACAGAACAGATTTATTAGAAAAATATGATCGTGAAGTTCCAGAAACCTGGGATGAATTAGAAGAAACAGCTCGTTACATTATGGAAGAAGAAAGAGCTGCAGGTAATGAAGATTTTTATGGTTATGTCTGGCAGGGAGATGCTTATGAAGGTCTAACTTGTGACGCTTTAGAATGGGTATATTCTAATGGTGGCGGACAGATTGTTAATAAGGACCAGGAAATAACAATTAATAATGATAAAGCTATCGAAATTATTGATCAGGCTGCCGGCTGGGTTGGAGATATTTCTCCTACTGGTGTAACAGGAATGGGAGAAGAAGATGCTCGCTCAATGTGGGAAGCTGGAAATGCTCTATTTATGCGTAACTGGCCTTATGCTTATGCTTTAGGAAATCAAGAAGGTAAGCCAACTGCAGGTAACTTTGATGTATCACCACTTCCTGCTGGAGATAGTGGAAAGTCCGCTGCAACTTTAGGTGGCTGGAACTTAGGTGTAAGTAAGTACAGTGAGTACCCTGAAGAAGCTGCTGAACTGGCTATGTTCTTAGCTGGCGAAGAAGTACAAAAACTACGTGCTGTTGAAGGATCTTTCAACCCTACAATTAAATCATTATATGAAGATGAAGATGTGCTGGAAGCAGTTCCATTCTTCGGCAGTCTTTATGATGTATTTACAAATGCTGTAGCTCGTCCTTCTACTGCAACTGCTCCACAGTATAATCAGGTATCTGAATTATTCTTCCAGGCAGTACATTCAGTACTAACTGGTGAGAGTGATGCACAAGCAGCTGTTGAGTATTTAGAATTAGATCTGATGGATACTACAGGCTTTGAAACTGGTGAGCCGGTACAACCATAAGTATAATTATTTAAAATTGTTTATCACCTGGAGAGGGTGTTCCCTCTCCAGATTTTATAAAGGGGGGAATTTAAATGGCAATAAGTAGTTCATCAAATCTGGCAAATGAGGAACAGAAATTAGCGCTTAAATTATTACTACCAGCATTTTTAATCTTAATTATAATTGCTTTATATCCTCTGGGACAGGTTTTTTATACCAGTTTTACTGATAAAGAATTTGCTTCAGGTTCAGAAACAAATTTTGTTGGCTTGGATAATTACCAAGCACTGTTGTCAGTTTCAATTAAAGAATTAGAACCTGTAATTGATGATGAAACAGGAGAACAGGCGATTGATGAGGCAAGTGGAGAAAGAGTATATCAAAGTCCAATCCGGGTATTACCGCGAGATCCACATTTATATCGGCCTTCATTTGAGTTTAGTTTTTTTGGTAATAGGTATGTTGTCGGTGCTCGAACTCCAGATTTTATTAGATCGGTCTGGAACACTTTACTTTTCACATTTTTCTCTGTTTTTTTTGAAACTCTGCTGGGCTTAATAGTTGCTTTAGTAGTAAACAGTGAATTTAAAGGCCGCGGAGGAATGAGAGCGGTAATGTTAGTTCCCTGGGCAGTAATTACTGTTGTTTCTGCAAAAATGTGGGAGTGGATGTTTGAGCCTACTCGAGCTGGATTATTTAATATGCTTGGGGATAGATTTGGTTTGATTGATGGTAGTTTTGCTTTTTTGAGTAATACTTCTTTACAGATGCCAGCAATTATAGCAGTTGATGTTTGGAAAACTACACCTTTTATGGCTTTATTAATTCTTGCTGGTTTACAGATGGTACCAGCTGAACTTTATGAAGCTGCTGAAGTAGATGGAGCCAGTAAATTAAGACAGTTTTTTAGTATAACCCTACCATTATTAAAACCTTCACTGGCTGTTGCTTTAATTTTTAGAACTTTAGATGCTCTGCGAGTATTTGATGTGTTTCAGGTTATGCTGTCACAGAAGAGATATTCAATGGCAAGTTTTAATTATTTTCAATTGATTTCAGCCAGACAAATGGGAATGGCATCTGCAATTGGAGTTATAATCTTTATCATAATTTTTGCCTTTGCGATTCTTTATATGAAATCCCTGGGAGTTGATACAGAATGACAAAAAGTCAGAAGAAAATAGCTAAAAAAATATTATTTTATATTATGCTGGCCTTGGTTATAATTTATTTATTATTCCCATTTTACTGGGCAATAGTATCTTCTCTAAAATCAGAAGCTCAGCTGAGTATGACTCCAGCAACATTAATTCCTAGAGACCCGGATACAGGAGAAATATCAATTTTCACCAGAAATTATAGAGCGATTTTTGCAAATGGTGGCTTTATTAGAGGTTTAATTAACAGTACTATAGTTGCTACAGCAACTACTATTTTAGCTTTAATAACCGGTTCCTTTGCAGCTTTTGCTCTGGGGAAACTAAGATTTAAAGGTAAGGCACCTGCATTATATACAATCTTAGCAATGACCATGTTTCCACAGGTTACAGTCTTATCAGGTTTGTATGCTGTAATTACTGCTTTAAATTTAAGTGCCAGGGTAAGTATGATTTTTACATATCTATTATTTACCCTCCCCTTTACAACCTGGGTCTTAACTTCATTCTTTAGAGATTTACCAGATGAAATTATGCAGTCAGCTCAGGTGGATGGAGCAACACCTTTTCAGACCTTTCACATGATTTTACTGCCGCTTACTGCACCGGCTCTTGTTACCACAGGTCTTTTATCATTTATTCAGGCCTGGAATGAATATCTTTTTGCTTTAACATTTACATCTATTGATCCAGGTGCAAGAACTGTCCCGGTAGCAATTCAGTTCTTCTCGGGAGAGTTTGCACGGCAGGAGCCATTTGGAGAAATTATGGCTGCAGCAGTTATGGTTACGGTTCCGATTGTTGTTTTAGTATTGATTTTCCAGAAGCGTATTGTAGCTGGATTAACTGCTGGAGCAGTAAAAGGATAAACTCAGTTTTAATATAATAAGGAGATAGAATATAATAAACAAAATTAAATATTAAACTGATTAGAAATTAGAGAAAATCAGGCCATCAGATTAGAGGGTTACAATAATTTGATGGCCTAATTTCTTTTTCTATTGAAATACAAATTTTTAGATTTTACAGTACTTTATTTTTAGGGAGGTATAAAATTGAATCACGAAGAATTTTTCAAAATAAAAGATGATTGGAATTTACAAATTGAAAGTTTAAAAGAGGAACAGCTCGTACATTATGGCAGTAACTTATTATGTGGTAACGGATATCTTGGTTATCGTGGAACTTTAGAAGAATGGGGTAAAGATCAGTATCAGGCCTGTATTATAACAGATACCTATGATATGGCGGATGGCAAATGGAGAGAGCTTTCTAATGCTCCCAATGCCCTGATAACGGAAGTGAAGTTAGATGGAGAAAAAATAGGAGATTATCCTGCTCAGACTAAAATGAATACTGAATTAGATTTTAATTTTAAATATGGTATCTTTAAAAGAATTTCTAATTTGAAAAATGAAAATAATTTTGAAATAGTTTCAGAAAGATTTGCTTCTTATGAAAATCTGCATTTAATTGCAAATAATTATCAGCTAAACAATATAGATAAAAATGAAGTTGAATTGAAGCTTGGAATTAATGGTGATGTCTGGGATTTAAATGGAACCCACCTTGAAAATTTTAGTAGTGAATATGATTCTAATAAAAATATATTATATTTGAAAGCAAATACAGGCGAAAGTAATATAACTTTAGTAACAGCTCTTTCTTTTAAATTTAAAAAGGGTGAAATTAAAAATTTGAAAGTTGAAAATGAAGAAAAGTCAATATATTTATTAATTGATCTTGAAGCTGAAGCAGGAAAAATTGAGCTGGAAAGAAATATGATTGTTTATTCCAGCAATGATCTTGAAAATCCACTTAAGGCAGCCCTCGCTAATGCAGGAGCCGCTCTTGAATCAGGCTATCAGAAGTTGAAAGAAAAACATCAGGCGGTCTGGGATAGCAAATGGGAACTGATGGATATCAAAATTAAAGGGAATCATTTAGATCAGCTGGCAGTAAGATTTAATCTTTATCATAATATTATTGCTACACCTGCTCATAGTGAGCGTTTACCAATTGGAGCTCGTGGTCTGTCCTGTCAGGCATACCAGGGATCTGCTTTTTGGGATCAGGAAATATTTAATTTACCTATGTTTTTATTTACAGAAACAGAAACTGCAAAAAACATTTTAAAATATAGATATCATACTCTAAATGGTGCTCGTAAAAAAGCGCAAGATTTAGGTTATGCGGGAGCATTTTATGCCTGGATTTCTGGTAAGAGTGGAAAAGAGTTATGCCCATCATTTTTCTTTAAAGATGTAATTAGCGGCCGTAAAATTAGAAATCATTTTAATGACTGGCAGATTCATGTTTCTCCTGATATCAGTTATACAATCTGGAACTATTATCTGGCAACTGCGGATATTGATTTTGTTGTTAATTATGGTTCAGAAATTTTATTTGAAGTTGCACGCTTCCTCCATTCCAGAGTCCATTATAATCAGTATAAAGATCAGTATGAGATTATTAGACTCTTAGGTCCTGATGAATATCATGAGAATGTTGATAATAATGCTTTTACTAATTATCAGACTCAATTTGCTCTTAAAAAAGCACTTTATTTCTATCATAAAATGGAAAATGAATATCCAGAAAAATTAAAAGAGATAAAGGAAAAAATTGAGTTGAGCGAATCCGAAATTACAGCCTGGCAGCAGATTGTAGAAAAAATTTATCTGCCTCAGCCAGATGAAAATAATTTAATAGAGCAGTTTGATGGTTATTTTGAGCTAGAAGATACAACCGCAGATGTTTTAAAAGATAGATTAATTGATAAAGAAGAATACTGGGGCTGGCCCAATGGAGTAGCTGTTTTTACTCAGGTAATTAAGCAGGCTGATATAATACAGTTATTCACCCTGCATGATGATTTCTCTGAAGATGTACTGGCAGCTAATTATGATTATTATGAGCCCAGAACTCAACATGGTTCTTCGTTGAGTCCATCTCAGTATGCAGTTGTTGCTGCTAGATTAGGAAGAGCAGAAGAGACCTATGACTACTTTAAAAAGTCAGCTTTTATTGATCTGATGAGTACCAATAAAGCTGTCAGTGGAGGAACCTTTATTGGTGGTGTACACACGGCAGCAGCAGGAGGAATCTGGCAGTTAATAATTAATGGTTTTGCCGGAATGAAGATTGATAGAGATGGTCTTTCATTTAAACCGGTGCTCTGCCAGGAATGGGAAGAAGTTGAATTTAATCTAAACTACCAGGGTAAAAAATTCAAAGTTAGATTAAATCAAAATGAGTTTAAGTTAAAAGCAGCTGCAGAAAATGATGAGATATTAGAATTTAGAATTTTTGAAAATGAATATGCTCTTAAACCTGCAGAAGATATTAAAGTTGAACTATAAATAGACTGGAATCACCAAAAGAATATAATTTAAAACTTTAAAAAAGGTTTTAAATATTAAAAAGGCTCCCTTTTAAAAGGGAGCCTTAATATATTATTAAAATTTTTCTATTAAACTGAGAGCAGCATGCGGTCATTATTAAATTTACCGCCATGCTTAATTTCAAACATTTTAAGCAGTTTTTCTATTGTTAGTTCTTCTTTTTCTTCAGCTTTAATATCATAAATAATATGACCACCATCCATCATAATCAAACGATTACCCATCTTAATAGCATCTTCCATATTATGAGTGATCATTAAAGTAGTAATATTATTTTCATTTACTAATTCAGCAGTTAAATTTTTAATCTTAATCGCTGTTGCAGGATCTAAAGCGGCTGTATGCTCATCCAATAAAAGTAGGCGTGGATTAGCTACTGTAGCCATTAAAAGTGTTAGAGCCTGTCTTTGGCCACCTGAGAGCAGCTTAACTTTAGTAGTTAATCTTTTTTCTAATCCCAGATCTATTTTTTCTAAATGTTTACGCATAATTTCTCTTTTATGTTTACTCAAACCCCATCTAAGAGAAAGATTATTTGATTTAGAAATTGCCAGTGACAGATTTTCTTCAATTGTCATCTCAGGTGAAGTTCCAGCCAGTGGATTCTGAAAAACTCGACCAATATCCTGAGCACATTTGTATTCAGATTTTTTGGTAATATTCTGATCATCTAAAATGATAGTACCATTTTCAACTGGAAAAACTCCAGCAATAGAATTTAAAAGAGTTGATTTCCCTGCTCCATTACTACCTACTATTGTTATAAAATCTCCTTTATTAACTCTTAAATCAATTTTGTCGATTGCTACATTCTCATTTGGAGTACCTTTATAAAATATTTTTTCTAAATCTTTGACTTTCAGCATTTTTATCACCTCAATGCTTTTTTTATTCTTGGAGTTGATAGAAAAATTACAACTATGACAGCTGTTAATAATTTCAAGTCAGAAGCAGCAAGACCCAGGTTCAGGGCAATAGAAATACTAAATCGGTAAAGAATTGAACCAATAATAACCCCAATAGTTGCAATCATAATTGATTTTTCTCCAATTACAACTTCACCAATAATTACTGATGCCAGACCGGCTACAATTGTACCAACACCCATGTTTACATCTGCAAATCCCTGATACTGGCCAACTAAGGCACCTGAAAGTGCAACCAGAGCGTTGGAAATTATTAATCCTAGCATTTTCATTGAATTTGTACTGATTCCCATACTTCTAATCATCTGTGGGTTATCGCCAGTAGCTCTAAGAGCAAATCCTATCTGAGTATTTAAAAAAGCATCAAGTATCAGTTTAACAACAACTATAACTAAAATTAATAAAATTAGATTGTTCCAGGGATAAGGAATACCAAGATCTCTAATAAAAGAGAAAATAGTATCTTTTCCTATCAGTGGAATATTTGGTCTTCCCATAACTCTTAAGTTAATAGAATATAAGGAAGTCATAGTTAAAATACCGGATAGCAGAGGAGCAATTTTTAATTTAGTATTTAAAAAGCCTGTAATTGCACCAGCAAAGCCTCCGGCAACTACAGCTGCTCCCAGAGAAATAAATGGGTTCATGCCCAGAGTTAATAATCTAGCTGAAACAGCAGCCCCGAGAGGTAAACTGCCGTCAACAGTTAGATCAGCAAAATCAAGAATTCTAAAAGATATAAATACACCCAGAGCCATAATCCCAAAGGCCAGACCCTGTTCTAAAGACGTAATTGCAAAACTTAGATTCATAACACACCTCACACCATTTCTAAACTACATATTTTATTACTTTTTTTATTACTTTTTAAAAATTATTCCTGAGTGATTTCATCGTAAATTACATCAGCTCTGTCTAAAACAGCAGCTGGTATTTCTAAGCCTAAGTTTTCAGCAGCTTTTGTATTTAAATAAAGCTTTAATTCATCTGAAGATTCTACAGCCATTTCTGCAGTTTCAGCACCATTTAAAATTCGGGCTGCCATTTTACCAGTTTGAATACCTAATAACCTGTAGTCAATACCTAAAGTAGCAATTGAACCCTGTCTTACCTGTCCATTTTCGGATGCAAAAACAGGAATATTATTTTGATTAGTAATATTTAAAACGGAAGGTAAAGCAGAAACTATGATATTATCTGTCGGCACATAAATTGCATCAACATCTCCAATTAGAGAAGAGGCAGCAAGACTCACTTCACTGCTGTTGCTGACTGTACCTTCGTGTAATTTTATTCCCATTTCGGCGGTGACTTTTTTTACCAGATCAACCTGAACAACTGAGTTTACTTCACCTGGATTATATAAAACACCCAGGTCAGTTATTTCTGGAAGAAATTCTCTAATTAATTCAAGCTGCTTAGCAACTGGATTCATATCTGTAGTCCCGGTCATATTTCCTCCTGGAACTTCCATGCTCTGAACAATGCCGGCTTCTACAGGATCAGTTACAGCAGTAAATAATACCGGTGTATCTTTAATTACATTGGCTGCTGCCTGTGCATTTGGAGTTGCAATTGCCAGTATTAAATCAAGATTGTTACTCTTAAATTGTTGAGCAATAGATTGAGCTGTAGCAAAGTCTGCCTGAGCATTTTGCTCAATAAATTCGATATTTTCTTCATTAAAACCTTCCTCAGCAAGACCTTCAATAAAACCTTCCCGAGCAGAATCTAAAGCAGGGTGTTCAACAAACTGTGAAATGCCAATTTTGTAATTTGCTCCCCTTTGCATTAAACCAAAATACAACGAAAAAGCAATAATTAAAACTAATAAAATTAATAAACCTTTTTTCATTTTTTACTCCCCTTTCTAACTGGTAGTGGGGATAATAAAAAAACACTCCTGGTGGAGTGTTAAATTGCTCTCAACTATTTTAGTTTAAAATTAGGTATAAAAAACCCTTGTTTAAACAAATAGCTGTAGCTTCCCTACAAATTCTCCTACCGTATTACCATGCTACCAGTTATTTTATTTTCTTTATTATACTATTATATTAACACTTTTGTCAACTATATTTAGGAATAGTTCTACTATCATTTAAGATATTTATTGAGCCTGGTCATCCAGTAAAGAACGATGACTTAAACCAACAGTCACTTCATTTAAATTAAACATTCCAACTCCAAAAAAGACAGCAACAACGATATGTTCTCCACTGCGGGCAACTCCGATTTTTCCACCAACATTTAAACCCATAGTTCTGGGCATAATCTGGGTGACTGCATCATGGGCAGCTCCAGCAACTGCTCCCTGAGCGACATGAGATTCATCAATTATATTTTCTCTCTTAGCAGCGATAACTGCTCTTTCAATAATATCTGGAACAGATTTATTAAATTCCCCACCAAAATCTACAGCAGCAGTATTTATATCATCAGCAGCAAACTCTTTCTTTAATTTTTTTTCTTCACTTCTAGTTGAAATAGCCATTTTAATAGCTGCTTTTGCAGTTTCTAGACTGTTATGCTCCATAATTTTTCCTCCTTTGTGATTACTAACTTAATTATAGCAGAGATTTTAATTAAAGTGAAACAGCAGCAAAAAATTATTGATAATAATTGAATCTTTAAGCAAGATGTCTTATAATATATAATACTATATCTAATTAATATTAAAGCTGATATTTATAATAAAATTTATGTTTTTTGGAGGGGTTGCAAATTAATATTTTATTAGTAGCACTGGCATTAGCTCTTGATGCAGCGGGTGTAACAATGGCAATTGGTTGTGGCACCAGAACAAATTTAAAAGAAAAATTTGAAGTTGTTTTTTCTTTCGGATTTTTTCAATTTTTCTTTGCTTTAACTGGTGGTTTAGCAGGAAATTATATTGATCAGAATTTCTTTACTATTTCTAATTATTTTAGTGGAACAGTAATTTTTTTACTTGGAATATTTCTAATTCGAGAGGGTTACAAAAATGGTGAAGAGTGTATCTACAGACAGCTGAGTTTCTGGACAGTTGCAGTTCTGGGTATTAGTGTCAGCATTGATGCTCTGGGAGCTGGATTTTCGCTGCTTTTTAGTCTTGATTATTCTATGATGTTTCAGGATGCTTTAATTATTGGTTTAATTGCTTCTGTAGTTACTACAGCTGCTTTCAAAATAGTTCATCATATTAAACATATTGCTTTAGTAGAAAAATACGCAGATTACGTGGGTGGCTTTATTTTATTATTAATTGGACTTAATACTTTTTTTGTTTAAAAATATAACTCAAACTTCGCACTTGTAAAAATGCTTTTGCACCGTGAAATTTCAATAAATTTACCAGAATGATAAGAGAATTTTTTCTACTGTTTCAACTTTTTTAAAAAATATAGCATTGCTTCTGTATTAAAATCTGCAAACGCTTATAAATCTAAAGGCATACCGGTGCTTTCAATCTTTTTCTATCTTTTTTCTCTGATTTTTGATAATCGTTTCATGTATATGGATATCTTAACAGGAAAAACAGAAAAAGATTTTGCCAAAGATACTGTCTATAGATTTATGAAGTCTATTAATATTAATTGGATGCAGTTTACAACTCTTCTTGCCGGTAGAATCATTGATGACAGCATCAATGATCTGACAAACAGTAATCGCGTAAATGTACTGATTATCGATGATACCACCTTTGAGCGTTCTAGATCCAAAAAAGTTGAACTATTTTCAAAAATATATGATCACGCTAAAAAACAGTACAAATATGGTTTTAGACTGCTAACTCTCGGCTGGTCGGATGGAAATACATTTCTCCCAGTCCATAGCTGTCTGCTTTCTACAAGAAATTCTAAAAATCGTATTAATGAGGCAGATGAAGTTGATAAGCGTACTGTTGGTTATTCCAGAAGAAAACTTGCTCAGACTAAAGCGCCTATAGTTATGCTTGAGCTACTTGAAGCTGCTAAAAAGGTAGCTATACCTGCATCTCATGTGCTTTTTGATACCTGGTTTTGTTCTCCATCTTCACTGATTGCTGTCAAAAAGATTGGCTATGATGTAATAGCTATGGCTAAAAAGACTCCTAAAGTGCATTATCTTTACAATGATGAAATTCAGCCGTTAACAAAAATCTTTAAAGAAAACAGAAAACGTCGTGGTGGATCTCGTTATCTTTTATCTGTAGAGGTAACTGTAGTTAAAGGTGAACAGTCTATTCCTGCCCGTATTGTCTATGTCCGCAAACGCAACAAACGAAATGAATATCTTGCTCTGATCTGTACTGATATGAAATTAACTAAAGAAGAAATCATTCGTATCTATGGCAAGCGTTGGGAGATAGAAGTATTCTTTAAAGTATGCAAGTCATATCTAAAGCTAAGCAAAGAATGCAGATCACTATCCTATGATGCAATGACAGCTCATGCAGCAATTGTATTTACCAGATACATGTTACTATCAGTAGAAAACAGGAAACATGCAGATGATAGGACACTGGGGGAATTATTTTATTATCTGGTTGATGAAATGGCCGATATCACCTGGATTAAGGCTATACATATGCTGATGGAAGTATTTATTTCTACTATTAAAGACAAACTTTCACTAACCTCAAAACAGCTAGATCAGCTATTAGAAGCATTTATCATGGCATTACCAAAAAATTTGGTAATACATCTACTTTATCATGATAAGGAACATCTTGGATAAACTGAACACGTCTATCATGTACTCTATCTGCTTTTTTACCGCAGACAGGACATTTAACATGATTAATTTTATAGTCAGCTACAAAAAATAAATATTCATCCGTTTTAATTAAATCTGTGATAAAATTATTATGCATTTGCTTGACTTCTTTATTGAATTTTTTGTTGTTGTAACTAATTTAATTCAACTGAGTCAGGTAAATGCCTTTTTTATTAAGATATTTTTATATTTACAATTTTTTCTTCACAACATTAATTATACAACCGCATAATTTCACAAAAAGTTAAAGGACTTTTTTGATAAGTGGAGAATTATAAAATTAGGCGTTTGCAAAATAGGCAAAGAAAATAGTAAAAAACTGTAAACAAGTAGGTTGGATTCAATTTTAAGAATTTAAAAATTGAATAAGTAAATGTTCTAATAAAATTAGGCATGACAAAATAAACCTATGAATACAGGTTTTAAAAAAGATATTAAAAGATTTAAATTCTAAGCAATTAGTGATCTTAAAGATTTAATATTTTCTGGTTTATCCATTTTATCAGCCAGAATTAATGTTAAAAGCTGAGTGATTCCAGCTAGAAAAACATCGGCTTTAATACTCTTTAGGTTCTGAGTTTTTAAATTACCAGTAACCATGGCATCTTTAAAATAGTTAATTGTCTGTTCAACTACTCCGCGTTTTTTGTAGAGGTCTATCCAGTCATCTGTATCTCTAATGATACCAGGGTAAGTTCTTAAATCCTGATCAGGATAAGTATAGATAACTCTACCATAACTGGAGTCGGTACAGGGTTCTTCACAGTAGCAGTTTCTTTTACCGCCTTTGTAATTGATTTTTGGACAGATAAACTTAAATCTGGGACTGCGGTTTTTACCGCGACACCAGCCATTAGGTTTCATAGGCAAGGAAGAGTCTTTAGGACACAATGGCCAGCCATTTTCATTGTATTCTGGCTGTGGTAAATCTGATTTGGTATTCCTGGAGTTAAGTGGGATAACTGCTTTATCAAAGTCAAAATCTTTCAGTAAAAAAGGATAAGTTTGATAACTGTCAAAAGCCGAATCAGCGATAAAAGTTGAATAGTGATGATTACTGTGAAGATTAAAATAGTCTTCTAAAACTGGTTTTAAAGAAGTTGAATCACCAATTGATTTGTCTTCATCAGGTGAGTCAGACTTTTTCTCAACAGGTACTTCAGGATGATTATCTTTAAATTGATCATCGAAAAAAGATATATGACGGATAATTCCTAGACCATTAGTGACAATACCTGCTTTGTAGACATAGCAGAAATGGCCGTTAATGTAGAGCTGTTTTATCTCTTGATTAACCTGAGCAGAAGAAGGCTAGACTGATAAGCGAAAGCATATATATTAACATTTTTATCGTTTCTGTAGATGTTTTTAAGTCTGCGAATGATATTGTTTATGTATTTAGGATTGTTTTCAGTCACATAAGGTTCAAAACCAGTTGTATCATAGATAAAAATATCAGATTTTAGAGGGTCAATTTTTCTGCAAAGTGGTTCAGTGATATCAACAAGCTGATAAAAAAGTTCTTCTAAATAATCTTCAAATTTTGTCCTAAAACGAGAAAACTGAGAGATATCAGGAATAGATTTAAAACCACAGAAATCTCTTAAGTCACTGCTTAAAGCAAAAATATTAACTAAGAGTACAAGAGTTGGAATTCCCAGTATTTTTTGCAGAATAAATGCAGAAAGCATCGATTCTAGACCATATTCTCGTTTTCTACCAAAATATTTGTAGTAAGCATTGTAGAAACTAACAGGAATAAATTCAGATAAATCAAGATATTGATCGAGCATTTCAAGGAATTGAGGTTTATCATTTTGAGCCCAATCTTTGGCCTGTTCATAAAGATCACCGAAAGACAATTGTTTTTTAGAATTAAAAGACATTATGATTTCCTCCTTTTGGTATGTGGTATTTTTAGTATCTCTAACTATATTATACCATATTTTAAGGAGGAAGTCACCAAAAATTTATGTCATGAGCCCTGTTATTTCGGGCCTTAGACATTATACAAATGACTAGGAGAATTATAAAATTGGGTTCTGTCTAAAAATCTATGAAAAGAAGATAAAGAGAACAGATATTCACTTTTAGCGGGAGATTTTAGGATTAAATGTCGCTTTCGCCCTTGACAAACACCATTCAAATGGTGCAGTTAAGTTACCGAGGGCGAAGTGGAAGGATATGAAGGCATGACAAACTAAGCCTACCCTCGTCAATCCATTTTACCATTTGAATGCTTTGATTTGTCAAGGGTTTGCTGCGCCGAAGCTTAAGTTTAGCATATATCAACCTCAGGCTCTGCTAAAAGGATATAAAGGTTAAGCAGATTGCTGCAGGATAATAATATGCTCCTGAGCAAGCTCAATCAATTTACCCCAGCGAGCAGGCATATGTGGCTGAGCATCAAGCTCAGGAATAAGTACAGGTACCTTTTCTTCTAAAGCTGAATGCGGCCTTAAAAAGTTAAAATAAGCGACAAATAGATTGATAAAAGCAATAGATCCAGCTGAAGATTTAAAACCTGTGGTTGTTTTGTAACTGCGCTTAAAGGTTCTGTTTAATCTTTCGATAATCTCTTTTAAAGGCCTGTATTCTGTAGATATCGGGTCCTCATTAGTAAGACCAATAACCTGATGGATATCGAAATGGATTCCATGTTGAGCAAAATAGTGCTGAGCTAGTAAATAAATAGGGTTGCCATCAACAATAAAGGCCAGATCATCAGGTAAAGTTTTAATCTTGGCCAGGACATCATCCAGTGCTTTAATAGCAGAGAGAGTATCCCTGTGGGGTGAAAGCCTGTAAGAGAGGATAATCTTTTTAACAGAATCAAAGAAAAAGAAAAGATACTGCCATTTACCCTTGACTTTAAGATATGTCTCATCACCACAATAGGAATTAGAAAGTTCGTAAGGATAATCGTCAACAAAAGCTTTGATAAGAGAACTGACAGCATCGGCATAATTTAGTACTGTTTGGTGAGAAATCTTAAGTTGATGTATATCCATCATAATGGCTGCAGTTTTTCTGGAAGAAAGGCCATAATTAACATAGTAGGTCAAAATCAGACCAAGAGTATGAGCAGAGCAATGTATTCTGGATATATCAACAGCAGGAATATTGAGCTCTAAGTTATCACTACTCAGTGGTTTAAAGTCGTATTTAAACTCTCTGTAGATATAACGGACTTTAAATAAAAAAGGAGCCTTTTTAAAGCGTTTTTTATCATCTTTGGTCATTAAAGACAGGTTAACTTTGTAATAAGGACAGTCATCATGTTTGCATTTGTAGATATCAAATTCTTTACGTTCTTTGATTTTAACTAAAGTATGATCACAGTAAGGGCATTTACGCTTGATAGCTTTAGAATAGATAATTTTGTAGTTGAAGGTTTCAGAACAGACTTTACAGAGGAACTGACCTTTACCGCCATTATTATCGTAGAGATAAATGTGCGGTGCCCCGCAGTAGGGGCAGGTGATAGTGTTGGGAACTTTGTTTTTAGAATTTTTATGTCTTCTAACAGGCTTAAGTTCCTTACCGCTTTTATGCAGATGTTCAGCCAGAAGTTTTTTGTAATCAAGCAGTTCAATAGTTTCAATTTTAGGGAAAGAATCAATCTGCATTTGAGCATAAATCTGATTAACAGGTGGAGTTTTAATTTTATCTTTTAAATTAATATTTTTACCAACGACTAAGACCATCAGATAATTAATTAACTGCCATTGAATTTGAATATAGAGTAATAAAGAAATAATAATTGTTTTCAAAGTTTGCCGCCTCCTTCTTTGTTTTTAGGTTTTTTAGTTAAGAATGTGCTTATTTTTATACTAAATATACCCGAAAAAGGGGAGGTCGGCAAGTTTTAAATATAGATTGTTGATATAACAACGTTTAGACGGAAAAGTAACTCAAAAGATTTTACAGTACTTAAAATTGAAGGGAGGTTGATATTATGAAAAAAATATTAGTAGCCGTTGATGGATCTAAGAATTCAAAGAAAGCTGCACAGGAGGCTGCAAATATTGCAAAGTGTATGTTATCTGAAGTGACATTGATTCATATTCGTAATGAAAGTTCTAAAATTCCGATTAATCAGTTTGAAGTAATATCTTATTTTTCAGACGATGTTTTGAAAAAAATTGAAACTGAGCAGAAAGAAAAGATTAGTAAATTAAAAGAAGAAATTCTTAATGAAGCAGCAAAAGAGTTTGAAGAAAAAGGGATTACTCCTCAAAAAGTGGTTTTAAAAGGAGATCCTGCTAATGTTATTTGTGATTATGCGGAAAAAAATGATTTTGATATGATTATAGTCGCAGATAAAGGACACGGGAAAGTAGAAAAATTTATGCTTGGTGGTACAAGTGATAAAATAGTAAGACATGCTAAAGCTTCAGTGCTTGTTATAAGATAAATCAAAGAAGGGCAAAATTGTAATTTTGCCCTTCTTTGATTTAATTAAGTCTCAAATTACATAAGGGAAGAATATTATCTATAACTCTTATTTAAGTTCTGAAGCCATTTTCAATTTCTTTAAATTTCTTGGTTCTTTAACAAATATTGTGAAATCTAAATAGCACCGTTTGAATCATGTTATCTCTTTAATTTTTTGAATTGCTCTTAAATACTTAGCAATGATAGTATTAAAAGTCTTTGGATCCCCCACCGGAGTGTCCCCCTTTGTATGCCCTCTTCTTTTTCAGAAACCCAGGGGTCTTTCAATTCTACTGCTGCTGCAGTAAAGTTAAAAATAAAAATAATAAAAATGATGATAATTATTATTTTTTTCTTCAATCTAATCTACTTCTTTCTTTAATTAAAGTGCTTATTTAGAATATATTTTTGTAAAAAGAGTCAACTTCTGTAAAATATATGAGTTGTTTTTGTTTTGAGAAAATTATATTTATTAGAAAATATTTTGAATTTAAATTATTAATATGTTAGACTAATATTTAAATGATTTATTAGTATTTAGTATAGAGGAGGGGGGGTTATTATGAAAACATTAGAAAAAGCAGTTAAGTTTATTGGTGATTATTTTATTGCATGGACAATTTTAGCAGCGGTTACTGGTTTTTTTAAGCCAGAATTATTTACCTGGGTGCTGCCTCAGATACCAATACTTTTAGGAATTATTATGTTTGGAATGGGGATGACGCTTGATATAGATGATTTTAAGACAATATTGTTAAGGCCAAAAGATGTACTGTTAGGTTCTTTTGCTCAGTTTACATTAATGCCCTTAATTGCTTATGGTTTGGCTGTATTATTTCAGCTACCACCAGAGCTTGCAGCAGGTGTGATTTTAGTTGGAACCTGTCCAGGTGGTACAGCATCAAATGTAATGACATATCTTGCTAAAGGTGATGTGGCACTTTCAGTTTCTATTACAACACTTTCAACTTTTTTGGCACCAATTTTAACTCCACTGCTTACAATGTGGCTTGCTGGTAAGTGGATTCCAGTTTCAGCTGGTTCTATGTTTCTTTCTATTATGAAAATTGTATTATTTCCAATGATTTTTGGAATTGCGACAAATAAATTATATGGGCCTGATCTTAAAAGCATAAAGGAAATGATGCCTGCTGTATCTGTAATTTCAATTGCTATCATAGTGGGGGGAGTTGTTGGAGTCAATTCTGATAAGATATTAACAACTGGAGCAGCAATTTTATTTATTGTTATTTTACATAATTTGTTAGGTATTTTAGCAGGATATTTTCTGGGTGAAAAAGCCGGTCTAAAGGAAGCTAAAAAACGAGCTTTAAGTATTGAAATAGGTATGCAAAATTCTGGTTTAGCAGTTTCACTTGCAGTTGCCCATTTTAGTCCACTTGCAGCTATTCCTGCAGTTATTTTTAGTGTTTGGCATAATATATCAGGACCATTGCTTGCAACTTACTGGTCACGAAAAACTGATAAGCTGGAAAAAAATAATCAAAATTCAGAAAGAAAAATATCATAGTTTGAACATGCCCCTGTCAAGTAGACAGTAAAAACAATATAAAATTATCTAAGCGGCTAAGTCTCTAAACTCTAAAGGACTTAAGCCGTTTAGTTTTTTTCTGCAATCTTTCTTCATTATAAAATTCTATATATTCATCTACAGCTGCAGCTAATTCTTCATATGTATTATATTGATTCAAATAATACTTCTCACATTTAATTATCCCCCAAAATCCTTCTATTGGACCATTGTCAATACATTTACCAACTCGAGACATATTTTGAGTTATTCCTACTGCATCTATTTTCTGTTTAAAACCATATGATGTATACTGATAACCCCTGTCACTGTGAATTAAAGGAGTTGAACCTGGATTAGTTTTTATTGCGTGATCCAGTGTTTTAAATACAAGCTCATTGTTATTTGAATGTCCAAGAACATATGATACTATAGAGTTATTATGTAAATCTAGTATCGCACTTAAATATGCTTTAGAATTTCCATATTTAAATTCTGTAACATCTGTTACCCATTTCTGATTAACTTCTTCAGCAGTAAATTCGCGATTAAGTATGTTCTCAGCTACATGCTGAGGAGTTGATTTAACATAGCGTTTCTTTTTTCTGCGAATAACTGATTTCAAGCCAATAATCTTCATCAAACGCCTGATTCTCTTATGATTATATTGTTTCTTTAATTTTCTATTTATGTTCATTGTCATTCTTCGATAACCATAAATACCATCAACTTTTTCATAAAGTTTAATTATTTCAGGAATTATTTTATCATTTTCAATTTCTGCTTCTATTTCTTTCATTTTTACCTTTAATTTATCCTGTTCAGTTAATTCTTCTTTTGATTTTTTTCTACCTCTGTGATCTTTTAATGCGTCAACACCGTCAGTTTCATATTTTTTTACCTTTAGTCATAGATTTTTTCATTCCTTTCCCAGTACTTTTTAATCTTCTATGACTATTATATATCTTTAACCATCTACGAACCAGGGATTTATCACTCAAATTATATTTTATAGCCAAATCTTTTTGAGAATTATCTCCAGATAAATATTCTAAAACTATTTTTTCTTTAAATTCCCTTGAATATGATTTATTATGTTTTGAATTAATCAGACTATTAATACCATAATTATGATATTTCCACATCCAATTTTTAATAGTAGTACGATCAATATTATATTTTTTTGAAATAATTTTAATACCGGAAGTTCCATTTTCATATTCCATTAATATCTGAACTTTTTCTTCTTTTGAATATTTACTTTTTATAGACATAAAAATCCCCTTTCTGATAAACAGATTTTTATTATTTAATCTGTCTACCATAAGGGGATCATATCACATTTTCAGAGGTTTTATACATTTATTTTCTTGTCAGCAGACAAATAATTTCTACATGTTTTGTGTGGGGAAACATATCGACAGCCTTAAATTTTTCTAATTGGTAGCTGTGATTTTCTAATTCTTTTAAATCTCTGGCCAGGCTTTTAGGGTTACAGGAAATATATAAGATTTCATCTGCTTCTGCTGCAGCAATTTTAGCCAGAGCCTTTGGGTTGATGCCCGGTCGGGGTGGATCAATAATCAGCAGATCAGCATTCTGCTCAATTTTATTTATTTCTTGTAGTACATCACCAGCAATATATTCTGTATTATCAACATTATTTAATTCAGCATTTTCAGCTGCCCTTGCAGCTGAATCTTTATCAATTTCTATACCATATATTTTTGCAGCGTTAGCAGCAATAGATTGGGAAATAGTTCCGGCTCCACAGTAAAGATCATAAACAATCTTATCTTTAGCACTGCTAATATATTTTTCTGCTTCAGAGTATAATAATTCTGCTCCTTTAGTATTGGTCTGGAAAAAAGAGAGGGAATCAATTTTAAATTTATTATCAAGGAGTATGTCATAAAAGTAATTACGTCCGTGATAGATTTTCATTTGATCACAGCTCACCTGATCCGAAAAATCATCATTAATTGTCTGAACAAAACCTACCAGCTCACCTTTTAAATTAAGTGCTTTTAATTTCTCAGTCAGATCAGAAAAATCATGATCAAGCTGACTTGTTGTGATCAAATTAGCCACAGCTTCTCCGGTATTAATGCCTTTTCTAATAACTAAATTGCGTAAAAAACCTTCTCTTAATTTAATATGATATTTTTTGAATTCATTGTTTCGGCAGTAATCTATAATAGTGCTTAAAACATCTCTAA
>Ga0306868_1000342_pt1 | contig 31974 bp, 29 predicted proteins | sample AntRauTorckE6832_FD_190411 | JGI IMG/M metagenome (GOLD analysis project Ga0306868, IMG submission 190411) | Saline lake microbial communities from Rauer Islands, Antarctica - Metagenome Torckler E6 #832 (v2) (version 2) | ecosystem: Environmental > Aquatic > Non-marine Saline and Alkaline >... | reverse complement strand
AAAAATTGAAGATTGATTTTGCGACTATTTTTTTATGGAAAAAATTAGACAAAAAAAGTTCCAAGTTATAAAAATTCATAACATAGAACTCTGTAGTTTGTCAAATTGCTTAAGTTTGTGACATTGCCTAAAGGAAAGGCGTTTTTTCTTTCAAAAATATATTTATTAATTTAGATTACTCGTCTTCAGTCTTTTCGCAATAAAGCTTGTTATTGATAATCATACACTTTACGTCTTCTTTCTCTTCAGTTCGCATTTTAGCAAACTTAACCTCTTCAATATCATAAAGGTTTTCATAATCTTCTAATGAAAGATCACTGAAAGTAGCAGTAAAAAAATTGTCTAGTAAATGTTCAATCACTTTGTTCTCATTTTTACGTGTCATAACATCACCACCCATATTATTTAATATAACTTAGTTATTATATACCCAAAGAAATTCTGATTTAAACATTTTTATAAAGTATGATATAATGAGGCTTAAGAAGTACTAAGGAGATGAGATAAATGAGTGAATTACTTAATATAATTAAAGACAGCTCTTTAACCTATGAACAAAGAGTTTTAGCTTTGGCTAGGTATGCTGAGAACCAATTAAAGGTTTTAAATATTTCTAAGGATACACAAACCTTAAGAGATCAAGGTGTTATTTGTGACTTATATGAAGGGGATGCGCCTTATCGACCAAGGTATATTGTGCCAGATTATGAAAAATTTGTAAAACAAGGTTCTGAATTTTTAGAGTTAGAACCACCAAAGAATTTAAGTGATCTTTTAAATAAACTTTTAATTTTATATAAACACGTACCATCTATTTCTTCTTTTCCTGTTTATATAGGAAATTTAGATTATTTAATTAATCCATTTTTAGAAGGAACAGATACAGATTATGAAAAGATTAAGAATTTTATGTTACACATTGATCGAACGATTACTGATTCCTTTTGTCACGGAAATATTGGTCCAAAAGCGACTAAAGCTGGTGCATTAATTTTAAAAGCACAAAGAGAGTTAAATACGTCTATACCAAATTTGACTTTAAAATATAATAAGGACATAACAACCAAGGCATTTTTAGAGGATTCATTAGAAACTGCCATGGTTACTGCAAAACCATCTTTTGCCAATGATCATATGTTTAAAGATGAGTTTGATGGTGATTATGCTATAGCGAGTTGTTATAATGGATTGAAAATCGCTGGCGGAAGTTTTACATTGGTTCGCTTAGTTCTAAAAAAATTAGCAGACCAAACAGATGATTATAAGAAATTTATGAATGAATTGCTTCCAAATGCAGTTAAAAATCAATTAGAGTATATGGATGAACGCATCCGATTTTTAGTAGAAGAGACTTCTTTCTTTGAATCTAATTATTTAGTAAGAGAAAAATTAATTGATTTTAAAAATTTCACTGCTATGTTTGGTTTAGTAGGGTTAGCTGAGACAGTCAATAAATTTTCTGATAAAAAATTTGGTCATGACCAATCAGCAGATGAAATGGGTGTAGAAATAATAGATTTAATCAATACATTAGTGAACCAACATAAAAACAAATATTGTGAAGCCTTCAATGGAAAGTTTCTGCTCCATGCCCAAGTTGGTATTGATGATGATATTGGTGTTTCACCTGGTTGTCGTATTCCTATTGGAGACGAACCAGATTTAGCAAGTCACTTAAAGCAAGTGTCTAGATTCCAGAAGTATTTTCCGTCAGGTATAGGAGATATCTTCCCATTTGAGAAGACTTATAAAGAGAATATACCTGCTCTAGTGAATATAGTTGATGGCGCAATTAAGAACAATATACGTTATCTATCACTTTATTCTTCAGATTCTGATGTCATTAGAATCTCGGGTTATTTAGTGAAACGATCTGAAATTGAAAAACTTAGAAATGGGTCGCCAGTATTAAGAGATACAGTTGTACTTGGTAAAGGTGCTGTTGAACACATGAAAGTACTTGATCGGAAAGTTCAAGGAAATGTTTGATTTTGAAGGCAACATAAGACTTTCGATTAAAGCAATAATTGTCAAAGATAATAAAATTTTGTTGACCTATAATAAATACCAGGGAGAAGAATTTTATTTACTCCCTGGTGGTGGTCAAAAACATGGTGAACGAATGGATGAAGCGCTTAAGCGAGAGTGTTTAGAAGAAATTGGTTATCATGTTGAATTAGGACCGTTGATTTTTATTAGAGATTATATTGGTAAAAATCATCAGTTTGCTGTAGAAGACAAAGATATTCATCAAGTTGAGTTAATGTTTTCTTGTAAACTATTAGATGGGGATTTAAAAAATGCCCAAATGGACGATGATTACCAAATTGGTGTGAAGTGGATTCCACTGAAGGCTTTAAAGAGTATTAATATTTATCCATATGCTCTAAAAGAAGTTATTCATAGTGATGGAACATTTGATGAACAAGTATATTTAGGGGATACAATTTAATGAAAAAAGGTTATGTTAGAAAAATAATAAAATTTAGTTCAATTGATGGTCCTGGTAATAGGACTGTCATTTTTTTGCAAGGGTGTAATTTTAACTGCTCTTTTTGCCATAATCCAGAAACGATTAAGATTTTTAATAATCTTAATAATGAGAATTCTGAAGTAAAACTTATGTCTATCTATGAAATAGCTGAGGCTATTGATGAACATCGAGATTTTATTGAAGGTGTAACCATTTCTGGTGGTGAATGTACTGTACAGTTTGATTTTCTATTATCCCTTGTTATGGAATTAAAGAGAAGAAAGTACCAAGTGATCATCGATACAAATGGTTCATTAGAAATTTCAAAATTTCAACAGATTTTACATTATGTAGACCAAATTATATTTGATTTTAAAGTTTTTGGTGAGAACGCCCATAAGAAGATCACTGGAAAGTCTAATAGAAAAGTAAAAAGAAATATAAAAATCGCTGGTTTAAATCAACAAATATATGAAATAAGAACAGTTATTATTCCAGATTTAATAGATGACTTTGAAAATGTTAGAGAAATCAGTAATTTTATTGCACAAATTGATAAAACAATTCAGTTAAAACTGATTACTTATAGACAACTTGGTGTAAGAGAAAATTTACTTCAAAGTAAATCACCTACTAAAAAATATATGTTACGTCTAAAGTCTATTGCTCAGGAACAAGGGTTAAAGAATGTAATTATAAATTAGACTTTAAACGAAAGTGTGTTTGTGATATTATCTTTTTAGGAGTGATTAAATGATAAGTTTTTTAAAAGGAAAAATAGTAAAAATTGATGAAGAATATATCTTAATAGAAAATAACGCTATTGGTTATAGAGTATATACATCGCAGGTGACAATTACAGATTTTGCTGCAATTGATCGTGGTGAGTCTGTTTTAATATATACTGAGATGGTGGTGCGCGAAGATGACATTAGTTTATTTGGCTTTTCAACGGAAAAAGAATTAATGTTGTTTAATTTTTTGAGAACCGTTTCCAGGGTTGGAGCGAAAAGTGCGATTAAAATGCTTTCAACGATGCATTTTATTGATCTCATTAATATTATTAAGAACAATGATTTCAAGTCATTAACTAAGGCAAAAGGTGTTGGCACAAAGACAGCTAAACGAATCATTATTGATTTAAGTGAAAAGCTAGAAAAAGCTTTCCCAAGAATTCAAAACAGTAAAAATGAAATGAAGGACGAAAGAATGCAAATAAATGAAGATGCTTTAGATGCATTAATTGCATTAGGTTATTCTAAGAAAGAATCTGAAGACGCATTATCATCATTTGATAACTCATCTATGTCAATCGAAGAGATTATTAAAACAGCCTTAAATTATTTTTAGGAGTTAAGTATGAATAATAGATTTGTTACACCAAAATTTAATGAAGAAGATACACGAATTGAGAATTCTCTTAGACCTCAAAGTCTTAATGAATATATCGGTCAAAGTAAAACAAAAGAAAAATTAGATATATTTATGCAGGCGGCAAAACTAAGAAATGAATCCTTAGATCATGTACTTTTATATGGACCACCTGGTTTAGGAAAAACAACATTAAGTCATATCATAGCTAATGAAATGGGTGTAAATATTAAGATTACTTCAGGTCCAGCTATTGAAAAACCAGGAGATCTAGCGGCTATATTAAATAAACTAAGACCCAATGATGTACTTTTTATCGATGAGATTCATCGATTAAATATGAATGTTGAAGAAGTTTTATATCCTGCTATGGAAGATTATGTCTTAGATATTATTATTGGTAAGGGGCCTTCAGCAAAATCTGTGAGAATTGAGTTACCAAAGTTTACCTTAGTTGGAGCAACGACAAGGGCAGGTAATCTAACGGCGCCTTTAAGAGATCGTTTTGGTATGATTTTAAGATTGGATTTATACAATAAATCAGAATTAAATCTCATTGCAAAACGCTCCAGTAGAGTTTTAGAAACAGAAATTCATAACAATGCAGCCATTGAAATTGCAAAAAGATCAAGGGGTACACCAAGAATTGTGAATCGTTTACTTAAACGTGTTAGAGATTATGCCCAAGTAGTAGGTGAAGGAATCATAACAGAAGAAATTACGAATAGTGCATTAAAGCTTTTAGAAATAGACAAAATAGGATTGGATAAGGTTGACCGGAAAATTTTACATTCAATATTATATAAATTTGAAGGTGGTCCAGTAGGACTAAATACTTTATCAGCATCAACGGGAGAAGAAATTACAACTATTCAAGATGTTTATGAACCTTTTTTAATAAAAAATGGGTTTATAAAAAGAACACCAAGGGGTAGAGTTATTACGGCATTAGGGAAGCGACATATTGAATCCAGTGAGTTTGGTGAATTAGATGATTAAAAAAATAATTTTATTACTATTAATTATATTGACAATAAGTTTTTCTCTTAGTTTTGCTAGCGATAAAATACGTATAGGATTAGATTATAATAAAACGATTGATTCTATTCAGTTATCAAGTCAAAATGATTTCTTAGCTATTAAAGATGATCAAATAATATATGATTTAAAAGCAAATAAAATAAACCTCAAAAAAAGTAACAATTTTCATTTGAAATTTGATAGAAAATTTGATACTTTAGAAGACGCATTGCTTTATGTGGAATTATATCAAAGCAAAGGGTTTACATCTTTCATCCATTATTCAGAGACATATGAAGTTTTTATTGGTGAGTTTTCTAGCGAAGGTGAAATGAAAAATGCTGCACTTAAACTTGAAGGAGTAAATTATATTTATCCAAACCAATTAAATGTTTTGGTGACATTTAATGATCAGGTGATTTTTAGTTATAACACATTAGAAGATATAGACTTTACTTCTAATAGTATTCTTTATTATAATGAAAAGCCTTATAGAGGCGCTATACGGGTGAAGAGATTTGACTCAAGCGATTTAACAGTAATTAACTACTTAAATCTTGAAGAATATCTTTATGGGGTTATACCAAAGGAAATGCCAGTTGAATGGGATATAGAAGCTTTAAAAGCTCAGGCCATTGCTGCTAGAAATTTTGCTGTGATGCATTTAGGCGGCTATGAAGTTTTAGGTTTTGATTTAACGAATGATATTAATTCCCAAGTATATGCTGGCGTAGAAGTAGAAGATATAAGAAGTAATATGGCAGTGAATGAAACAAAAGGTGAATTACTAAAATACGATGATTTTATTGCATCAACTTATTATCATTCGAATAGTGGTGGACAAACAGAAAGTGCAGAAAATGTATGGCAATCAGAAGCGCCTTATCTCAAAGGTATTGCAGATGAGTATTCTGAAAATGTACATAATTCTACATGGGAAAAAACTTATACTCTTACTCAAATCAGTTTACAACTAAACAATGCTGGTTATGATGTTGGACGAATCTATGACGTAGTGCCAGTATCAATATCAGAAAATAACCGTATTTTAGAATTGCTTTTTAAAGGAACAAAAGAAGATGTTATTTTAGAAAAAAACGATACACGAAAAATATTTGGTTATTTTGATATAAAAAGTATGTGGTTTGACGTACAAAAGGGCAACGATGTACGTATTGTTAATAGTCAAAAATACTATACAGCGGATATAACCTCAAAAAAAATTATTACAGCTTCTGGTATAAAAGATCTTTCTAATTATAATACTTACGATATTTATAATGGCGAAACTGTTAGAAGTATAGAAACAATTATAAAGAATATAACATTTAAAGGTAGAGGTTTTGGGCATGGTATTGGCATGAGTCAATGGGGTGCAAAGGTAATGGCCGAACGGGGCCATACCTATGAGGATATTCTGTTACATTACTATTCAGGAACATATTTAGATAGGAGAAAATAAAATGAACAAGAAAGATTTTTATTTTGATTTACCTGATCGATTAATAGCTCAAGTACCTTTAGAAGATCGTACGGCTTCTCGGATGATGGTGCTAGATAAAAAAACAGGTGAAGCAATAGATGATAAATTTAAAAATTTATCGGATTATTTAAAACCAGGTGACACATTAATCTTAAATAATAGTCGAGTGATTCCAGCGAGAATATATGGCGTGAAAGATACTGGAGCTAATGTAGAATTTTTATTACTTGAAGAAACAGAAAAGGATACATGGGAAACCCTTGTAAAACCCGGTCGTCGTGCTAAGATTGGCGCAAAATTCACTTTTGGTGAAGGTTTATTAAGAGGTGAAATTGTTGGTTATGGTGAACAAGGGATTCGAATAATTAAATTTTTCAATTATGAAGGCGTATTTCTAAATGTCTTAGAGAAAATTGGAACAATGCCATTGCCACCTTATATTACAGAAACTTTAGAAGATCAAGAACGGTATCAAACTGTTTATTCGAAAAAAGATGGTTCTGCAGCAGCACCAACAGCAGGCTTACATTTTACTAAAGATTTTATAGAAAATTTGAAAAGTCGAGGCATTAATATTGGTTATGTTACCTTACATGTTGGATTGGGTACTTTTAGACCAGTAGAAGCCGAAAATATTTTAGACCACAACATGCATTCTGAGTACTATGAATTAGATCAAACCACAGCTGATTTAATTAATCAAACAAAAGAGAATGGTAAAAAAGTTTTTGCTGTTGGGACAACTTCAACTAGAACTTTAGAATCTGTTTATCATAAAAACGGAGAAATTATAGCAGATTATGGAGAAACGGATATATTTATCTATCCAGGAAAAGAATTGAAGGTAATTGATGGTTTAATAACTAACTTTCACTTACCAGAATCAACATTAATTATGTTGGTGAGTGCACTTTCAACAAGAGAAAATGTTTTAAAAGCTTATAAAAAGGCTGTCGATCTAGAGTATCGATTCTTTTCTTTTGGTGACGCAATGTTAATAAAATGATATGGAGGAAATAATGCCAATAAGTTATGAACTAATAAAAGAATGTAAACAAAGTGGTGCAAGACTCGGTATATTACATACCCCGCATGGTGAAGTCGAAACACCTATTTTTATGCCTGTTGGAACAAAGGCAACAGTTAAAACCATGACACCAGAAGAATTAAAAGAAATTGAAACACAAATAATTTTAAGCAATACATTGCATCTTTATTTACGCCCAGGACATGAATTAATTGAAAGAGCCGGTGGCTTACATAAATTTATGCACTGGGATGGTCCAATTTTAACAGATAGTGGTGGTTTCCAAGTATTCTCTTTAAGTGATTTAAATGATATTTCTGAAGAAGGCGTTGAGTTCAGATCTTTTATTGATGGTTCAAAGCACTTTTTCACGCCTGAAAAGGCAATAGAAGTCCAAAATGCATTAGGTGCAGATATTATTATGGCTTTTGATGAATGTCCACCTTATCCAGCAGAAAAAGAATATGTACGAAAATCATTAGAAATGACCACAAGATGGGCGAAGAGATGTAAAGATGCTCATAAAAATACGGATACCCAAGGATTATTTGGTATTGTTCAAGGCGGCATGTTTAGAGACTTAAGAGAACAAAGTGCAAAGGAATTAATTGCATTAGATTTTCCCGGCTATGCTATTGGTGGTTTAAGTGTTGGAGAACCAAAAGATCTTATGATTGAGGTCTTAGAGTATACAGCACCAATGTTACCAAAGGATAAGCCAAGATACTTAATGGGTATTGGTACGCCAGACTATATTTTTCAAGCGGCTATTAATGGTATAGACATGTTTGATTGTGTTTACCCGACAAGAATTGCTAGAAATGGAACGGCCATGACAAGCACGGGGAGAATTAATTTAAAAAACGCACAATTTAAAGAAGATTTCAACCCCATTGATGAAGACTGTGATTGTTATGCATGTAAGAACTATACAAAGGCCTATGTTAGACATTTAGTTAAAGAAAACGAAATTTTAGCTTTTCGATTGGTTACCATTCACAATTTGAATTTTCTATTAAGATTAACAGAGAATATTCGTGAGGCTATTAAAGAAGACCGATTATTAGATTATAAAGAAGAATTTTATAAAAAGTATGGATATATCGAATAAAAAAATGTATAATGTTAAATGACAATAATTAAATAAAAGGGGGATCATATGCAAGCATTTGCAACTTTTGCTATTTACGGCGGTATTATAGGAATGTTCTATTTTTTCTTTATAAGACCACAGAACAAACAGAAAAAAGAAATTGAAGAAATGAGAAGCAACATTAAAAAAGGTGATAGCGTTATTACAATTGGTGGTATCATTGCTAAAGTAGTTAACGTTGAAGGCGATAATTTAGTAGTTGAAACAAAACCTAATGAAAGCAAACTAATTGTTAAGCGTTGGGCTATTCGACAATTACTTGAAAAGTAAAAATTCTTTCTTCAAATATGTAAGTATGTTATAATGAGATAGTATTTTTAAGGAGGATGAGTATTATGAAACATGTGAAAACTATTAAAGTTGGATCTAATCATAAAATAAGCTCCACAAGTGGATGTGGCGAATGTCAAACATCTTGTCAATCCGCTTGTAAAACATCTTGTACTGTAGGCAACCAAGGATGTGAGCAAAATTAATGAGCAGCATATGCTGCTTTTTTTAACGTTAATTAGAAAGGAACACAATGATTCATAAGTATAAAAAAAATGGATTAAATATAGTGCTTGATGTTAACAGCGATTCAATACATATTGTAGATGAAGTTGTTTTTGATTTACTAGATTTTTATCCAAATAAAAAAGATGAAAATATTAATGAATTATCAGATAAACATTCAAAAGAAGTTCTAGATGAAGCATCCGCTGAAATTGATTTCTTAATGAACCAAGAGCAATTATTTACTAAAACTTATAAAAGTGATACGTTTAATGTATATAATGAACCAGTAATCAAAGCTATGTGTTTACATGTTGCCCATGATTGTAATATTCGATGTAAATATTGTTTTGCATCCCAAGGTGACTTCAAACGTCTAAGAAGTATTATGTCGCTAGATGTTGGTAAAGAAGCCTTATTATATTTAGCAAAAAACTCTGGTAATCATTATAATTTAGAAGTTGATTTTTTTGGTGGTGAACCACTCTTAAACTTTGAAGTTGTAAAAGACTTAGTACATTATGGTAGAAGTATTGAAAAAAAATACAATAAGAATTTTAGATTTACCATAACAACGAATGGGTTATTACTAAATGATGAAATCAATGAGTTTTTAAATGAACACATGGACAATGTGGTTTTAAGTATTGATGGTAGACCAGAAGTAAATGATCAATTAAGAGTTTTTAGTGATGGTAGTGGAACATATGATAAAATCATACCAAAATATGATAAACTTATAGAGTCTAGAAAAGGTCTTTACTACGTGAGAGGGACATTTACTAAATTTAATTTAGATTTTTCAGAAGACATTTTTCATTTAGCAGATTTAGGATATGAAAGTTTATCCATCGAACCCGTGGTAACGGATCCTTCAAATGATTATGCTTTAGCTGAAAATGATTTAGAGAAAATTTTTTATGAGTATGATCGGATTGCAGATGAGTATATTGATCGAAAACTTAATGATAATGAAAATCTTTTCAACTTTTTCCATTATAATATCGATATGGATAATAGCCCCTGTTTTCTAAAGAAAGTTAGAGGCTGTGGTGCAGGACTTGAATATATTGCTGTAACACCTAATGGAGATATTTATCCTTGTCACCAATTTGTTGAAAAAGAAGCCTTCGTTATGGGGAATGTATTTGATGGCATAACAGAGCCATCAGTAATAGAACCCTTTGAAACATCGACTATTTTAACAAAGGATGGTTGTTCTGACTGTTGGGCAAAATACTATTGCAGTGGTGGTTGTCACGCCAATGCTTACAATATTAATGGTGACATTAATAAGCCCTATGAATTAGAATGTCAAATGCAACGTAAACGAATAGAAAATGCCATATATATTAAAGGGAAATTAGCACTGGAGGCAATGGATGATTAAAGAATATAAAGGGATTATTCCAAAAATTCATCAATCAGTTTTTATTGCTGAGTCAGCTGATCTAATAGGTAAAATAAGTATAGAAGAAAACTCAAGTATTTGGTATGGAGCTGTATTAAGAGGCGATGTTGATTCAATACAGATTGGTAAATATACAAATGTTCAAGACCAAACTGTAATTCATGCGGATACAGATATTCCTACAATTATTGGTGATCATGTAACGATTGGTCATTCAGCAGTTATTCATTCATGTGAGATAAAGAATAATGTATTAATTGGTATGGGTTCGATTATTTTACCAAATGTAATTATTCATGAAAATGTAATTATTGGCGCTGGTACATTAATACCACCTGGAAAAGAAATTCCAAGTAATTCCATGGTATTTGGTAGTCCTGCAAAAATAATTAGAAATTTAACGGAAAAAGAAGTTAAAAAGATATATGAATCATCAATTCATTATAAAGAACTAGCAGAAGGTTATTTAGTAGGAGGAGATGCAAATGAAGCGTAAGAATAATAAATTAGTATTCTTTCTTATAATATTGACCATTGCTGTAACAGCATTTGTTACATTTAATGGTTTGACTATAGGAAATTATACAATTGAATCTATTTCTGATTCTGTAAAATTGGGATTAGATATTGAAGGTGGAGTAGTTGTTGTCTATGAAGCTCAAACAGACGAAACTGGTTCAGATTTATTAAGAACAATGAATCAAGCAAAGAGTGTTATGAGTAAAAGAATTGATGAGTTTGGATTAACAGAGCCAAATGTAACTATTCAAGGGGAAGACCGTATTCGAATTGAGTTACCTGGTGTTAAAGATACTCAAGAAGCTTTAGACCAAATAGGTAAAACTGCTCAATTAGAATTTTTAAGATCTATCGATGAAAATTTTGTTTTACCAAACATGACTAAAGAAGATTTTAAGTATGAAGAGGTTTTAACTGGGAACGATGTAAAAGACTCAGGGGTAAGTCAAGATGAGTATGGGAAACCAGCCGTTTCGTTAGAACTTAATAGTTCAGGGACAGAGGCTTTTTATAAAGCAACAGGAGCTGGCGGACAAATTGCTATTGTATTAGATGGTCAAGTAATTTCTGCGCCAAGAGCAAGTTCGGCAATTCCTGATGGAAAAGCAATTATATCTGGAAATTTTACTATGGAAGAAGCTTCTAATCTTTCTTCTTTAATTCGTGGTGGTGCTTTACCAGTTGAAATGAAAGAAGTCCAGACGAATATTATTGGGCCGACACTCGGATTAGACGCAATGAACAAAAGCGTTTCTGCTGCAAAAGTAGGATTATCACTTATTGTATTGTTTTTAATAGGTTATTATAAATTACCTGGGTTAATTGCAAGCATTTCATTAGTGTTTTACGCTTCATTAATATTAATCATTATGTCAGCTTTTGGTGCGACATTAACTTTACCAGGTATTGCCGGTTTAATCTTGTCTATCGGTATGGCTGTTGATGCAAATGTCATTATATTTGAAAGATTAAAAGAAGAACTTAAAAACGGAAAAACAGTTCGTTCTTCATTAAATTTTGCTTTTAAACGTGCTATGCGTACAATTGTAGATGCAAATGTTACTACATTAATTGCTGGTATTGTTTTATTTAATTTTGGACAAGGACCAATTAAGGGATTTGCTGTAACATTAATGATTGGTATTGTTGTGAGTATGTTTACAGCAATTGTTATTACAAAAGCTATGTTAATTAATGGATTAGCAATTGATGCTTTCCACAAAAAGAATTTATATCGAGGATAAGGGGGATTAAAATGAATATTGCACATAATTATAAAAAATGGTTTATTATATCAGTATTAGTAATTGCCCTTGGTTTGGTATTTGCTATAGTTAATGGCGTAAATTTAGGAATAGATTTCACTGGTGGTACAATGATACAATTTGATCTTGGTGAAGAAGTGCCATTAGATGAAGTTAGGTCTGAGTTAGATAGTTTTGATTTAGATGAAGAAGTGATCCACGCAGGCGAAGGAAATCATGAGATAATTATTCGAACAAAAGAGTCATTATCAAATGATGTTCGAATACAAATTAGTGATAAAATGGCAAATACTTTTAATGGAGAATTCTTAGGTGCTAGTCAATTTAGTCCTTCAGTTGGTGATGAAATTCAAGAAAAGGCATTAGTTGCTATGTTGTTAGCGGCAATTGGTATGCTTGCTTATATTACTTTTAGATTTGAAGTTCTATTTGGTATATCAGCAATCATTGCACTGATTCATGATGTTTTGATTTTATTAGCTGTTTATGCGATTTTCAATATACCTATGAATTCATCTTTCATTGCAGCGATATTAACCATTGTTGGTTACTCAATCAATGATACCATCGTAGTCTTTGATCGCATCAGAGAAAATGTTAAACGTATGAAAAGAAAAGATAATTTTGAAATTGCTTCTGTTAGTATAGATCAAACAGTTTTAAGATCAATCTTTACTTCATTAACAACTTTAATTGTTATTGGTAGTTTATTTGTTTATGGAACACCAGCAGTTAGAGAATTTGCTACACCATTACTAGCCGGTGTATTAGCAGGTACGTATTCATCTATATTTATTGCTTCACCAGTTTGGGCAATTCTTAAAACAAATAAAGGATAATAATTATTAATCTAATAATTAAAAAAGTTGAGATAGAAATGTCTCAGCTTTTTTTGATTTTTAATGTTATTTATCATATAATGAATTTATTACAATTATAAAATAAAAGGAGTGATTTTATGCAATTGACAGTTATTATTTCTATGATTTTTGCTATTTTTATCGCAGTATTTGCCGGACTTAATTCTACAGTAGTACCCGTTAATTTACTATTTGTGAAACCAGAGATGTCATTAGCCATTGTTATATTGATGTCTGCAGTCTTTGGCGCTGCAATTATGTATTTATTAAATATGATAAAAGCATTTAAACGTTCAAGAGAATTAAAAACGGAAATAAAAGAAAAGCAAGTATTACAAAAAGAAGTTGAAAAATTGAAAGCAACGCTTAAGGAAAACGAAGAATTAGCTGAAGAGAGTATTGAAAGTGATGAAACACCAATTGAAAACAAATCAATGAGAGAGTAGGGGAAAAGATGTTAAAAAGAAAATGGACGAACAAATTTAATTCCGATCTCACATTAAGTCAACAATTATCGAAAGAATTAGATATTCCTTTTTTAACATCTAGAATTCTTGTTAGTCGTGGTTATGAATCGGCTGATGAAATTACTAAATTTTTAAATCCTGATATTAACCACTTAAAAGACCCTTTCCTTTTTAAAGATATGGCTCAAACAGTTAATCGAATAAAAAAAGCTATTGAAAATAATGAAAAGATTTGGATTTTTGGAGACTATGATGTTGATGGTATTACATCAATAGCGATACTTTATAATTATTTTAAGTCTATTAATTATCCAGTTGAGTATTATATTCCAAACAGACAAAAGGAAGGTTACGGTCTAAGCAGGGAAGGTATTGATGAGATATTTAACAACCAAGGTAATTTAATTATAACTGTAGATTGTGGTATCACTGCCAATGAAATGGTGGATTATTGTAATGAATTAAATATGGAAATCATCATTACTGATCATCATAAATGTGGTAACACATTACCAAAGGCTTATAGTATATTGAATCCTAAAGTTGAAGCGGATCCTTATCCCTTTGAAATGTTAGCTGGTTGCGGCATTGCCTTAAAATTAGTTCAAGGATTATCAGGGGATAATTTCAAAAATATCTATAAGAAATATATTGATATCGCAGCTTTTGGAACGGTTGCGGATATTGTGCCTTTAAACAATGAAAATAGAGTGATTACAAAGTTAGGTATTAATGTCTTAAATAACACAGAGAACATAGGGTTAAGGGCATTAATTAATACTTCTGATTTAAGTGAAAAAGAAATTTCCTCTGGTATTATTGGTTACCGATTAGCACCACAAATCAATGCAGCTGGCCGGCTAGGGAATCCGGAATTAGGTGTCGAACTTTTAACAAGCGATGATGAAGAAAGGGTAAAAGAAATCGCGACGACATTGAAAGGATTAAATGAACAAAGAAAATTAATTGAAAAAGCAATTTTTATTAAGTCAAAAAAATATATAGAAGAAAATATCAATTTAGAAAAAGAAAAAATAATTATTGTCTACGGAGAAAATTGGCACTCTGGCGTTATTGGAATTGTCGCTTCTCGAATTACTGAGGCTTATGGAAAACCTGCAATTGTCTTATCAAAGGAAGAAGACTTTGTTAAAGGTTCAGCTAGAAGTGTAGGAGATTTTAATATACATCAAACATTAAAGGCAAATGCTGATTATTTAATAGGTTTCGGTGGCCACAAAATGGCGGCTGGTTTAACAATGTCAGAAGAGAAAGTCTCTGATTTTCGTAAAGCAATGAATGATTATATCATTTCGAATGTAAACCCTGAAGAACTTATACCAGTTTTAAAGTATGAAGGGGATTTAACCACTGAAGACATTAATTTAGAAACCATTAAACATTTAGATCAACTGAAACCTTTTGGTATTGGTAATTCAAGACCACTCTTTAAGTATTCTGATGTAAGCATTATCGACCATAAAACAGTAGGGTCAGATAATTCTCATCTGAAAGTAATTCTTTCGAAAGATAGTTTTAATATTGATGCAATCGGTTTTAGCATGGGACATTTCAACAGTGAATTGAGTAGAAAAGAGACAATTGATACACTGGTAACCTTGGATATTAATGAGTACAATGGCCTTACAACGCCGCAATTGATGTTAAAGGACTTATATGTCAAGACAGAAGAAAAAAGTCACACCAAAGATTTTTATAACCTTTATTTTAAAAGCTTATATAAAAGCATTAAAAATAATTTAAGTTATTTTACAAATATTAAGTTTGACCAAGTAAAAATTCAATGTGATAATATTGAAGATATTAATAGAAAAACTTTAATTTTAGTCAATTCAATTCATTCCTTAGATGACATTGAAGAAAACAAATACGAGAAATGGACTTTTAATTTTAATACAGTAAGCGAATCAACAGGCAAAGATATATTAATTAATCCTGTATTAAAAAACATTAAGATAAATAACTATGACCAAATTATTTTTTATGATATTCCAATCAGAAAGAAAGCGAATAAACTGATTGCATTTTTAAATGAAGAGCGATTAGGAAACTTGAAATATATATTTAAAGAAATTCCAAATAAGAATGAATTGGTTTTAGTTTATAAGAACATTTTAAAGAACCCGAATATTCTTTTAAACAAGACGAATGATTCATTAGGAATCTCGAAAATAAAATTGCTTTTAGCAATAGAAATTCTAAAGGAAATAAAAATAGTTGATTTTGAACTAGAAGAACAAAAAATTAAAATAGAAATACTCCCTAAACCCAATAAAAAGGTTAAGATTGAAGAACATGACGTATTTAAAAAAATGCAGATTTTGAAAGGGAAAGTGATGTAAATGACATTTGAAAAACATATTAGAAGTATAATGGATTTTCCTAAAGAAGGTATAGAGTACATGGACATTACTACTTTGTTAAAAAAGGGCGATGTTTTTCATGATGCTGTAGATGCTTGTATTGATTTAGCAAAAGACATTGACTTTGATAAAGTTGTGGGGCCAGAAGCTAGAGGATTTATTATGGGAACACCATTTGCTTATGCGACTAAAAAAGGATTTATACCCGTTAGAAAACCAAATAAATTACCAGCTGATGTTTTAAGTTATACTTATGAATTAGAATATGGAACAGATACTTTAGAAATTCATAAAGATAGTATTTCTAAGGGGGATAGAATTTTAATTGTTGATGATTTATTAGCAACTGGTGGAACGGTAGAAGCTGTTGTTAACATGGTTGAACAATTAGGCGGAGAAGTTGTGGGCTTAATATTTTTAATTGAACTAGAATTTTTAAATGGTAGAAATAAATTAGAAGGATATAATGTTTCTTCTTTAATTAAAAAGAAGTAGTTTGTTTTTTTCATTAATTATGTGTATAATAAATGTAATTAACTTATGAGAAGGTGATTACTATAGATTTTGAAACTTATTTAAATAGAATAATAGAATTAAACGATGAATATAATATTGAAAACTTGAAAAAGGTTTTTGATTTTGCCAAAGAAGCCCATAGTGGACAGAAAAGGAAATCAGGAGAAAATTTCTTTATCCATCCCCTTGAAGTTTCTTTAATTTTGGCTGAAATGAAAATGGATGAAGAAACTGTCATTGCATCGATTTTGCATGATGTAATTGAAGATACAAAATATACACTTGATGAAATTAACGAAATGTTTTCACCTACCATTGGTTTGTTAGTTGATGGTGTCACAAAATTAGGGACCATACATTATGAATCAAAAGAAAAACAAAAAGGTGAAAACTTAAGAAAGATGTTTTTAGCAATGGCTAAGGACATAAGAGTTGTATTAATTAAATTAGCAGATCGACTTCATAATATGCGAACCCTTGAATATATGTCAGATGCTAAAAAGAAGGAAAAAGCCTTAGAGTGTCTAGAAATCTATGCGCCAATTGCTGATCGGTTGGGTATGTCACAAATTAAATGGGAGCTTGAAGATACGTCTTTAAGATTTTTACATCCAGAAGAATATCGAGAACTAGTTGATAAAATTAATGTGAAAAGATCTGAACGAGAAGATGTTATTCAAAAAAATATTGAATCATTAAGAGAACATATTGATGATGTTGTTGATACGAATTATGATATTAATGGTAGAGCAAAGCATTTTTATAGTATCTATAAAAAAATGGAAGATTATAACAAAGATTTTGATGAAATTTTTGATTTAACCGCCATACGTGTCATCGTAAATGATACGCGGGAATGTTATTCTGTATTAGGTGTTTGTCATAGTATTTGGAATCCAATTCCTGGTCGGTTTAAGGATTATATTGCAGTGCCTAAATCTAACTTGTACCAATCTTTACATACGACTGTTATTACACAAGATGGGGATACACTTGAAATACAAATTCGAACAAAAGAAATGCATCGTATTGCAGAATTTGGTATTGCTGCCCATTGGATTTATAAAGGTGGTAAAAGAGAGAAACAAGAGAATATAGATAAAAAGCTAGCATGGATTCGTGAAGTGTTAGAAAACCAAAACGAAACATCAGACCCTGAACAATTTATGGATTCTATTAAAGTTGATTTATACGTAAATGAGGTTTTTGTTTACACCCCTAATGGTGATGTTTTTGAATTGCCGAGTGGGTCGACACCGATTGATTTTGCTTATAAAGTACACTCAGAAGTTGGTCATCAATGTGTTGGAGCGAAAGTTAATGGGAAAATTGTCCCTTTATCTTACGAATTATCCTCAGGTGAGATTGTCTCAATTATTACTAAGAAAGGCTCTGGTCCTTCTAGGGATTGGATTAATTTAGTACAAAGTAATCACGCGAAAAATCGCATTAGAAGATGGTTTAAGAAAGAACGACGTGATGAAAACATTGAAAAAGGTAAAGCAATCTTAGAAAGTGAAATGAAGAAAGCGCATTTATCACTTAAAGAGGATTTAAAAGATAAATGGCTTAAACCACTTCTAAAACGTTTAAGTCTTGAGACTTTAGAAGATTTGTATGAAGCTTTAGGTTACGGTGGCATTCTTTCTAGACAAGTAGTTCCAAGAATTAATGAATACAAGAATGAAGAAAATAAAAAGAAAGTAAAATTTGATCCGGAAAGATTACAAAAAAGTAAAAAGCGCAAACAAAATAATGTAGGCGTCATTGTAAAAGGATTAGACAATGCATTAACAAGATTTGCGAAATGTTGTAACCCTTTACCAGGAGATGAAATCATTGGTTATGTAACACAAGGAAGAGGGATAACAGTCCATCGTGTAGATTGTCCTAATTTGGCAGATTTATTAAAATCCAAAGAAAGATTTATTGAAGTTGAATGGGATGATTCAAATAAGAGTTCTTATGAAGCACGGGTAAAAGTTATTGGTAATGACCGAAAGGGATTACTTTCAAGTATTACTTCGACGATCAATACGGATGATTTTGTTATTAATGGCTTAAATGCAAGAAAAGATAAAACAGGTGTAGCAACAATTGAATTACTTGTTGAAATCAGTAATAAAAAACATCTTGGCCGTTTAATTGAAAAATTAAAAGCCATTGATGGTGTAATAGATGTACAAAGAGTAACAAGTTAAGGAGGTAAAATGAGAGCAGTCGTACAACGTGTAACAAGTTCATCTGTTAGTGTAGATGATGAAATAGTTGGTTCTATTGGCCCTGGGTTAAATGTATTATTAGGCATTGGAACAGACGATGATGCAAAGGATATTGAGTATTTAGCAGATAAAATTATAAATTTAAGAATTTTTGAAGATGATGATGAAAAAATGAATTTGTCTCTTTTAGATACAAAAGGAGAGATTCTTGTAATTTCTCAATTTACATTACAAGGGGATTGTAGAAAAGGTCGACGGCCAAGTTTTATTGAAGCGGCTAGACCTAAACAAGCATTGAAATTATATAATGCATTCGTTGATTATATAGAAAATAAGTATGGTTTATCTGTAGAGACAGGGACATTCCAAGAACATATGGCAGTAGATATAAAAAATGATGGACCTGTAACATTACTGGTTGATAGTAAAAAAGGATTTTAGGAGAGTTATGAAAATAATTAAATTAGCTATTGGTAGTTATCAAACAAATTGTTATCTTGTTGCTGATGAAGAAACAAAAGCAGCTTTTATTATTGACCCAGCAGGGGACTTAGAGCAAATTAAGAATTTAATTGACACAAAAGCATATGATTTAAAATATATAATTTTAACCCATGGCCATGGGGATCACATTGGTGCAGTAGAAGGGCTTAAAGAATCCTATGATGCTGATTTATTAATTCATGAAGAAGATGCTGAGATGCTACGAGACCACCAATTGAATTTAACTTTTCGTATGGGTAAAAAGATTGAAATAGAAGCAGATCAGACTTTTAGAGACGGGGACACATTAACGGTTGGTGATTTAGAATTAAACTTTATACATACACCTGGACATTCAAAAGGTAGTTCTTGTATACTAGTAAATGATTCTTTGTTTTCTGGAGACACATTATTTTTAAATTCTATTGGTCGAACAGATTTATACGGTGGGGATCGTCGTGAAATTATTGAATCAATAAAAAATAAGTTGCTTATTTTACCAAAAGAGACAAAAGTGTATCCTGGTCATGGTCAGGTAACATCTATAAAAAATGAATTAAAGAAAAATCCATTCTTTTAGAAGGGAAGTATATGATCAATGTACAGTTAATCAATCATGATTTTGAGTATGACATTCAGCAATTATTGTTGGTGTTTTTTAATGAGATAAATTTTGTAAAAAATCCTAAAGATAAAGGATTATTTCTGATTAATAATATTAATAAATCAGAAAATGAAATAGTTGTTAAAAGTCAATTATATGATAACAAGGAACTACTTGACTCTGAAGAAACAGTACACACAAATGCAAGTGATGTTGATTTGTTTATAAAAAATTATCACAAACGAATGATTAAGCATAATTTATATAAACTATTAAAAAGATCTTTTAAATCGAAAAGTGGTTGGGGAATTTTGACAGGTATGCGACCTGTGAAAGTAGCGCATAAGTATTTAGATGCAAATTATTCAATGGATACATTAAAAGATTTATTTAAAAAAGAATATTTTATGGATGATGAGAAGATTTCTCTTGTAACTGAAATTGTAAAAAAAGAAAGAGGCTTTATTTATCCCATTGAAAACAATAAAATTTCCTTGTATATAAGTATACCTTTTTGCGTTACCCGGTGCAGTTACTGCTCTTTTCCATCAAATATTTTAAGTAAAAAAGAAGCATTAGTTGAGCCCTATCTAAAGCAGGTAAAGTATGAAATTGAAAAAGTTCTAGAAAAAGTGAAAGAAAAGAACTTAATCATTGACAGTATATACATCGGTGGTGGTACACCATCAATTTTGACTGAAGAGCAAATATTTGATTTGTTAGGCTTTTTAGAAAAACATATTGATATGAAACATGTAAAGGAGTATACCTTTGAAGCCGGTAGACCGAAAACAATCACGAAAGAAAAGCTTGAAGTGATGAAAAAATTTAATGTGGATCGTATTTGTTTAAACCCACAAACATTAGACAACAGCATTTTAAAGAAAATTAATAGAGACCATTTGTCAGAGGATATTATTGAAAAGTATCAATTAATTAGATCTTATGGTTTTGATTCAATAAATATGGATTTAATTCTAGGCTTACCTGGACAAACAAAAGAAACTTACCAAAAGACTTTAGAACAAGTAAGAGACTTAAGACCAGAAAACATTACAGTCCATAGCTTAGCAATTAAAAGGGGTTCTAAACTTAATAATAAAGGCTACACTTTTGATGATGTCAATGTAACAGAAGATTTAATGGAATATTCAAAGGCACTCCTCAAAGAAGCTTATGAACCCTACTACATGTATCGACAAAAAAATATCATTGGAAACTTAGAAAATGTTGGGTTTTCATTACCCGGTAAAGCGTCACTTTATAACATAAAGATCATTGAAGAGAGACATACCATTTTAGCCTTTGGTGCAGGCGCCGTTTCAAAAGTAGCCTATGCTGGTTCTGACAGATTTGAACGGGTAGCGAATTCAAAGGGTTTAGAAGATTATTTAGATAGAATAGATGAAATGGCAGATAGGAAAATTGATGCATTGGAAAGAATTATAGGTGGTGAATAATGATATACTTTAAAAATGACTACAGTGAAGGTGCTCATGAGAGCATTTTAGAAAAGTTAAATACGACTAATTTAGTTCAAGACAAAGGTTATGGGAATGATGTATACACTAAGGAAGCAAAAAAACTTATTCAAAAAAAACTTAAGGATGAAAGCGCAGATGTTCATTTTATTTCAGGAGGAACCCAAGCTAATTTAACAATAATTGGTTCAATTTTACGTCCTCACGAGTCTGTAATTGCTCCAGAGACTGGACATATTTGTGTTCATGAAACCGGCGCTATTGAAGCCACAGGCCATAAGATTAACACAGTCCAAACGATTGATGGTAAGTTAACACCAGAATTAATTAAGCCGGTATTAATCGCTCATGAAGATGAACATATGGTAAAACCGAAATTAGTTTTCATTTCAAATTCAACTGAAATTGGAACACATTATACGAAAAATGATTTAGAAAAATTAAGTAAATTTTGTAAAGAAAATGATTTGTATTTATATTTAGATGGTGCCCGACTTGGATCAGCTCTTTCAGTAAAAGGCTGTGATTTAACATTAGCTGAACTATCGACTTATTTAGATGCTTTTTATATTGGAGGGACTAAAAATGGTGCACTTTTAGGAGAAGCCATTGTACTAAATAATAAGGACTTTAAAGAAAACTTTAGATTTCATATCAAACAGCGTGGCGGTTTATTGGCCAAAGGTCGACTCATCGCTATACAGTTTTTAGAACTTTTTAAAGACAACCTATATTTTGAATTGGCTGAACATGCAAATGATATGGCTGCTTTAATCACTGTAGCTGTTCAAGAAAATGGCTTTACATTTTTAACAGAATCAAAAACCAATCAAATTTTTCCTGTTTTACCTAATGAAGTAATTGATGTCTTAAAGGAAAACTACGAATTTTATGTTTGGTCAAAGGTGTCTGATGATACTTCTAGTTTAAGACTTGTAACATCATGGGCAACGAAAAAGGAAAATGTGAAGCAATTCATTAAGGATTTAAATCGAGCAGTAGAAAACTTATAAATACGAAAAAGCAGATTTAAAAAGGTTTTTTTGACAAAATCTGCTTTTTCTTTTATACTAAATAAAAGTACATAATCTATAGGAGGAGTAACAGTTTAGAATTTATAGACAGTGAGCTAAGGATAGTGTGAACTTAGTTATAAATCAATTGTGAAGACACCTAATAAAAAGATAGAAGCAATGAGTGGGTATTTTACCAACTAAGGTGGCAACGCGGGTTTATTCTCGTCCTTAATGGACTGAGGATTTTTTTATTTTTTGAATAGGAGGAAATATGATACGCAAACCAAGAGGAACGAATGATATTTTACCTGAAACAATACAAAAATGGTTATTTGTTGAAAACCAATTTAGACAAATTTGTAAAGAATATAATTTTGGAGAAATTCGAACACCAATGTTTGAAAAAACTTCTTTATTTAAAAGAGGGGTTGGAGATACAACAGATATTGTTCAAAAGGAAATGTATAATGTATTAAGTGATGATGCATTACTAAGATATAAAGAAGGTAAATTAAAAACTAAAAAAAGACTAACCCTTAAGCCAGAAGGTACGGCACCGGTTGTTAGAGCTTATGTAGAAAATAAATTATATGCTGAAAAGCAACCAACGAAATTATTTTATATTACACCATGTTTTCGCCATGAGCGACCCCAAGCTGGAAGACTTCGACAGTTTCACCAATTTGGTATTGAAACTTTCTCTGCAGAGTCTGCAACAACAGATGCAGAAATAATCTCTTTAGCAGATAAATTTTTTAGACGTCTAGGTATTGATAATTTGACTCTAAAAATTAATAGTGTTGGGTGTCCAGATTGTAGACATCATTATCATAAAAAATTGAAGAAGTTTTTAGAACCAAAATTAGATCAATTATGCGAATCATGTAATGAACGTTATGATACGAATCCCCTCAGAATTTTAGACTGTAAAAATGAAACCTGTCAAGAAACCATTCATGGTGCTCCAATGATGATTGATCACTTATGTGATGCGTGTGGTGTACATTTTGAAGAATTAAAAATTAGTTTAGAAGCAGTGAATTGTGATTACGTCGTTGATCCCAAAATTGTAAGAGGTTTAGATTATTATACTAAAACAGCTTTTGAATTTATTTCAACAGATCTAGGTGCCCAAGCAACAGTTTGTGGTGGTGGCCGTTACAATGGACTTGTAAAACAAGTGGATGGACCGGAAACCCCTGGTGTTGGTTTTGGGTTAGGTATTGAAAGATTGTTAATGATTTTAGAAGCCCGTGGTTTCTCCTTCGCGGAAAAAGAAACCCTTGATGTTTTCATCATTACCTTTGATAAAGAAACAAAGTATGAAGCCATGAAGTATGCAACGAAGCTTAGAAACGAAGGTGTATCTGCAGATCTTGATCACATCGAGCGTTCTTTTAAAGCTCAGTTTAGATATTCTGATTCTATGGATTCAAAATACACTATTATTCTTGGTCCAGATGAAATAAAAAATCAAATGTTTTCGCTTAAAAATATGAAAACTGGCAATCAAGTTGAAATTGAAATGGACAATTTAGAAAAGATTGTTAAATTAGTTAAGGAGAGACGATAAATGGATACAATAAATGGATTTAAAAGAACACATATGTGTGGTGTCTTAAGAAGAGAACACATTGAAAAAGAAGTAATCCTAATGGGATGGGTTCAAAAAAATAGAGAACTCGGTGGTCTTAAATTTCTAGATTTAAGAGATCGAACAGGCTTATGCCAAATTGTATTTGATGAAGAGGTTTCTGCAGAAGCATTTGAAAAAGCATCTGCTGTAAGAGGGGAGTTCGTTGTAGCAGTCAAAGGTATTGTTAAAGAACGATATTCTGTTAATAACGAAATGCCTACTGGACAAATTGAGGTTTTTGCCGATGAATTAAGAATTTTATCAAAATCTGAAGTACCACCGATTCATATTAATGATGAAGATACAGCAAAAGAAAGCTTAAGATTAAAATATAGATACTTAGATTTACGTAAACCTAAAATGTTTAAAAAACTAATGATGCGTAATAAAATTTCGAAGGCTGTTAGAGATTTCATGGAAGAAAATGGCTTCATTGATGTTGAAACACCAGTCTTAACAAAACCAACACCAGAAGGTGCTAGAGATTATTTAGTACCAAGTCGTGTAAATAAAGGTAAGTTTTATGCCTTACCACAATCACCTCAGTTGTTTAAACAATTATTAATGGTTTCAGGCTTTGATCGTTACTATCAAATTGTTAAATGTTTTAGAGATGAAGATTTAAGAAAAGATCGGCAACCAGAATTTACACAAATAGATATTGAAATGTCTTTTGTTGACCAAGAAGATGTTATGTCAATTAATGAAAAATTATTACAAAAGGTCTTCAAGGAAACAAAGGGAGTAGATATTAAAACACCATTTAAGCGTTTTACTTATGAAGAAGCCATGTCTCGCTTTGGTTCAGATAAACCAGATACACGTTTTGGTTATGAACTAACTGATATTTCTGAGGTATTAAAGGACTCCGAATTTAAAGTATTTAGTGGTACCATTGCTAAAGGCGGTATGGTGCAAGGTATAAATATAAAAGGAAAGATGGACGCTTATAGCCGAAACAACATTAAAAAGTTAGAAAAATTTGTTGCTGACTACGGAGCAAAAGGCTTAGCATGGTTTAAAATTAAAGAAGATGGCGTTAATTCACCTATTCAAAAGTTCTTATCTGAAGATGAGGTGGGGGGCATCGTTAAAGCAATGAATGCTGAAGTAGGTGACTTGTTACTTTTCGTAGCAGATCAGAAAAAAGTTGTATATGATGCGTTAGGTGCTTTAAGATGTTATATTGCTGAAGATTTAGATGTTATTGATAAAAGTGAATACGATTTATTATGGGTGACTGACTTTCCAGTATTCGAATACGATGATGATGAAAAAAGATACGTTGCGAAACATCACCCATTTACAGCACCAAAATACGAAGATATTGATTTATTAGAAACCAATCCAGAAGCAGCAAAAGCGAATGCGTATGATATTGTTTTAAACGGTTTTGAAATTGGTGGCGGTAGTATAAGAATTAATACTTTAGATTTACAACAAAAAATGTTTAAAGCATTAGGCTTTACCAAAGAAGAAGCGGAAGAAAAGTTTGGTTTCTTACTGGAAGCATTTAAATATGGTGCGCCACCCCATGGTGGAATCGCCTATGGACTTGACCGATTAGCTATGGTTTTAACTGACTCTGAGAATATTAGAGAAGTGATTGCTTTTCCAAAAACTCAAAATGCTACATCATTGCTTACAGACGCACCAGCCATTGCTTCTAAAAGTCAATTAGAGGAACTTGGTATTCAATTAACGGAGAAGTCTGATGAATAGGGTTGGTAAGGTCGTTAGTTGTTCAAAAGGGTTTGCAATAGTTGAAATGAATCGTACCACCGCCTGTAGTGGTTGTACTGGCTGTGGTAACGAAGATGATGATTCTGGTGATATGCAAATTAGAGTACTCAATGAAGTGGATGCTGAAAAAGGTGATATAGTTGAGATCAATATGGATACTCAAAATGTCTTATTAGCAGCTTTAATAGCTTACGGCTTACCTTTTTTCGGTTTAATTATCGGCATTGTTGGTGGTCAATTGATTTTTAATAATGAACTAATCTCTGCTTTATCTGGTTTTGGTTTACTTGGACTAACGTATTTTGTTATTAGCCTAAATGAAAGAAAATTTCATTTGTCTGAAAACTATGTACCGAGCATTGTTAAAATTCACCAAAAATATCAAGATGTTTGTTTTATTGTTGAATAAGCGGTATAATAAGGAGTGTATGAAACATGTATGCTCCTTTTTTTATATGAGGTGATTTGATGAATTTTAATAAATTAAAATATAAAAGTGTTGCATTATTTTTAGTAGTCGTTTTAGCAACGACTACACTTTATCTTACGCTGATTAATCAAGTAATAAAAATAGAAATTACTACCTTTCAAAATTCTCTAGTCTTATTATCATTAATTTTATTATCAGCTTTTTTGACAGTAAAATTTGTTGATAATCATATTTCGGATTTAGATCAAAAATTAACACAACAGTTAAAAAGTTCTGAAGAGACCATCGAAAGAACGGTTAAAAAAAACAATGTATTAAAAGAGAATATTGGAATCAAAAGTATTCTTAATGAAGAGTTAAGACATGAGATTAATTACTGTGATACAATTTTAAACAATTTGCCAGAAATTGTTTTAGTGACGGATGAAAACAATAAACTCATTTATTCTAATGATTATGGAAAAGTCTTTTGCAAAAGAAAAAATGACTTATATACTTCTGACAAACGCAATTTTGATGTTGAATTACATCAGATAAAAAATAAAGATTTATTTGATTCAACGGATAATATTATTGTTTTTGAAAACCAGGATTTTCATTTTAAAAAACAACTCTTTGATTTAAATAAACGAAAATATGTATTAACCATTGGTGAAGATCGAAAAGAATTAAATACCGTAAATAAAAAATTGCTAGATACCATTGATCAGTTAAAAAGTACTGATGCAGATTTAAATTTTATTAATAATAAATTCAATCAATTATTAGATTTTATTAGCGGTATTGAGGATTTTGAAAAAATTGAAATCAATAGTTTTTTAATTAAAGTTTTTAATTTTATGTTTATATTAATAGAGAAAGCCGACTGTGGTAGTATTTATATATTCGAAGAAGGCTTAGTAAAATTCTTAAATGCTAAAGGTCATGATTTAAAGCGTCTGAAAGAAATCACTATTTATCAAGAGGATTTTAGATTTCCCCATTCAGAAGGTATCGTTGTAACCAAAAATATAATTAACAAATCAAAAGAGTATTACAAAAAACGAATTATAGAAGCAAGTTTATCGATTAAAGAAACTTTATCTTTTCCTGTTCGCTTAAATAATGTTGACTTTGGAAGAATTTCATTAGACATTAGTGAGAGCCAAAAAGGACATTTTTCTAAAGAAGACATTCAAATTGCAAAACCAATAGAAAAATTAATTAATATTATAATAAATATTGTCCACCAAAAAGAACAGAATATTAGATTTACCGATGATATTTTAGACTCATTTTTGGAATTAATGAGTATTCATAGTCAAAGGTTGTATAGACATTCGAAAAATGTTGGAAAATATGCCAGTGATTTTGCAAGATATTTAAATTTTGACGAAGAAAAAATTAATGAAGTTTATTGGTCTGGATTAATGCATGATTTAGGTTTTTTAGGTATTCCTAAAGAAGAATTGAATAATTCTGTTGAATCGGAAGTGTTTTATAAAGGCCATGTAACGGATGCTTATAAAGTAATGAGTAAAATTAAAGGCTTGGAAAATGTTGCTATGAATATTTTATGTCATCATGAAAATTACGATGGTTCTGGGTATCCAGAAGGTCGTCAAGGGGATGAAATTCCAATTGTAAGTCAAATCATTGGATTAATCAATTTTTATGATTTTTCAATCAACGTTAAAAAACATACCTTTCAAAGTTTTTTTGATGCGCTTGAAGAAAAAAGAGACACTGGCTTTGATTCAAATCTAATTGACCAATTAATTGAGTGGGTGCATAAAAATGAAAATATCTAAAAAAATGATTGGTTTAACAATTGTTTCAGTATTATTATATTTAGGGGTTTCTTTGTTTGTTGATTCGATACATTATTTGTTTTACTATGCAATCAATTGGCTTATCATAATCATTTTAGGTGTCTCAACCATTGGTATTATTGATCAAAAATTCTCTGCATACAACAATCGGAAAAATCAAGTCATAAATAGGATCAATGAAAACAGTGAGATTACTAAAGAAAATTTATTAATGAATGAACGTTACCATAAAATTGATGAAGAAAACAAATTTTTAGTGAATCAAGCATTGATGTTTGATGAACTATTTTATGAGAGTTTGGATTTGTCTAATCAAATAATATTTGTTAAAGACATGGCAGGGAAATATAAATATATTAATCAAACATTTTTAGATTATTATAATTTAGAGAAAGAATCGATTATTGATAAAACCGACAATGTTTTTCGAAGGTATGAAAGGTTTAATCCAGTTATTGAAAAAGATCTCAGCGACGACAAACTTTTAATGTCAGGTAAGAAGGAATCGATTTCTACTGATAGTATTATTCCGAGGGATGCTGGCCATGATGTAATTATTCATACACATAAATCGGTTTTCAACTATAACAATGAAGGGTTTATTTTAGGGATATCAAGTGATATTACTGAAAATGAATTAAATGAAGAAAAATATAAAGAAGAGATTAGTAAATATAAGAGAAAATTGAGTAAGAAAAATAAACTTTTAGATTCTATTCGTCAGTTAACACGATTATTTTATAGTGCAGAAGTTGCTACTTCTGATGAGTTTGAGAAATTATTAATTACTATATTTGATTTTTCTATGAATTTAATTGAAGAATCAGACTATGGTTCCATTTATATATTTGAAGATCAGAAAGTTAAATACCTAAAATCTTATGGTTTTGACATTCATGAGTTAAATGCTTTAGAAATACCGGCAGATGATTTTTTAAGCCTTCTTTCAAAAAAATCGTTAATTATCAAAAATGATGTTGAATCATTGCAATTTATTGATGAATCAGGGGATTACTCTAAGCAAATTAAAGAGTCTATTAGAATAACTTTAAAGAATAAAAATAAGATTATTGGCAGTATGTCCTTTGATATAGACAAAGCCCATGATAAATTATTTGAAGATTATTCTGTTTTCTTAATGAGTTCGCTATCCAAACTCATAAATATTATTATTACTTTAGTAAAAAGTGATACCTCAGAAAAGCATTATGAACAAAATATGATTAAAGCATTATTAAATATGTTAGAAATTCATGATGAATATACCAATGACCACTCAGTAACTGTTGCCAATTTATCAAAAGAATTAGGGTTAAGGTTAGAACTACCAATGATTGATATAGATCGTTTGTATTGGGCAGGTATTACCCATGATATTGGTAAAATTGAAATTTCTGCTGACATATTAAATAAAAAAGAAAAGTTAACAACGGAGGAATTTAAAAGAATAAAACATCACCCGGTCATAGGGTACAAAGCCTTAACAAAGTTAGATTCACTAAATGACATTGCGAAGTATGTTTTGCACCACCATGAAAGAATTGATGGTTTAGGGTATCCTGATGGTTTATATGGAACAGATATTCCCCTCATTTCAAGAATTTTATCTGTAGTTGATGCATGGGATGCTATGACATCGGAACGGTCTTACAGAGACCCTTTACCCTGTAAAATAGCGGTAAAAGAGCTGGTTAAAAATAAAGGTACGCAATTTGACGATTTTATTGTTAATGAGTTCATTGCACTTTTAAGAGAAAAAGAAATCATTAATGAAGAACATTATGAATCTTTGGAGGTGAAACTATAAAAGTTATAAGTGAGCAGTTTAGGAAAATACTGAAGTATGTACGAGAAGGTATCCATGTTGTAGATATTAATGGTATTACAGTTTATTATAATGATGCCATGGAAGAAATTGAAGGTATCCATAAAGATAAGGTTTTAGGGAAACACATTCTTGAAGTTTATCCGAACTGGAAAAATGAAAACTCTACACTGTTAACAGTTTTAGAAACGAAAAAAGAAATCATTAAGAAAAAACAAAGTTATATTAACTTAAAGGGTGAAAAAATTAGTACAGTGAATACAACTGTTCCACTTTGTAATGGTAAGAAACTCATTGGTGCTGTGGAAATTTCTTCTAACTTCACTGAAGTCTCAAATATGTCGAACCAAATCATTGACTTACAACAAAAATTAATTAAAAATCCTAAAACAACAGAAAGAGAAACCAGATTCTATACTTTTGAAGATATTATTGGCTCTAATAGTGAGTTTTTAAAAGCCCTTAAGTATGCAAAGAAATCAGCTCAAATGGATTCAAGTGTATTGATTTATGGTGAAACGGGGACAGGTAAAGAGTTATTTGCTCAAAGTATTCATAGTGCTAGCAGTAGAGTCACGGAACCATTTATTGCCCAAAACTGTGCTGCTATTCCTGATTCTTTACTAGAAGGCTTATTGTTCGGATCTGTTAAAGGTTCTTTTACTGGTGCAGAAAATCGACCAGGATTATTTGAACAAGCCAGTGGTGGTACACTTTTTCTTGATGAAATTAACTCTATGAGTTATGAACTCCAAGCAAAACTTTTAAGGGTTTTACAAGAAAATTACATTCGAAGAATAGGTGGTCAAAAGGATATTAAGATTGATGTAAGAATCATTGCAGCAACCAATACTGACCCAAAGGAACTTTTAGCATCAAAGACTTTCAGAAAAGATCTGTATTATCGAATCAATGTGGTAGGCATCAAACTACCGAACCTTAACGAAAGAAAAGATGATTTATCAGAACTCTCTGATTATTTTATCCAAGAGTTCAATAAAAAATTTAATAAAGATGTTTGGATGTTAAGTGAGAATGTTACTGAACTTTTTAAACAGTATGACTGGGAAGGTAATATTCGAGAACTAAGAAATATTATTGAATCATCAATGAACTTTGTAGAAGATGAACATGTAATAAAGAAAGAACATTTACCATCTCATTTTATTGATAAAATAGGGGATCGTGTCAAGCATGCCTTTGTTAGTGATTTCAGTGATTATGAGCAATTACCTGATTATTTAGATGATATTGAGAAAAGAATTATGAAAACAACTTATGAATTAAATGACTACAATGCAACAGTTACAGCAAAAAAACTAGGTATTTCAAGACAAAGGCTACAATATAAACTAGATAAATACAATATTTAAGCTATAAGTTCATTTATATGAGTTTATAGCTATTTTTAAAATTAAAAGAGCAAAAAAATTTGCGTCTGATGTTTGTAAAAGTGATATGAATAAATATCCAGTACATATTTATGAAATCCTCTTGATTTATGCAAAAAATGTATAAAATATACTCTTTAAACAAAAAAAGATTATCGTTGCTTTATTAAGCGCAAAAAAACTTGCAAATAATATGCAAAAAAATTTGCAAGAAAACGTTTTTTTATAGGATTTTACCCTTATATAGTGTAAAAAGACCTCATAAACCCCCTAAAAAGACTTTTTATCTTTGGCATGGATTATGCATTATATATAGTTAAGTAGAAACTAAGGATATTATATATGGAGGTGCAATTTTTTATGAATAATGTTAGAGTAGCAATTTGGGGTTTTGGCGCAATGGGTAGTGGTATGGCGCGTATGTTATTAAATAAAAAAGGTGTTGAAATCGTTGGTGTATGTGACCGTCATGAAACACGTGTAGGTAAAGATATGTATGAACTACTCGGTGTAGAAAGAGGCGACAGAAAGCCAGTAATTATTACTGAAAATGTAGAAGAAGTAATTTATGAAGGCGTAGCAGATGTTTGTTTAACAGCAACTGATTCATATACTTCAAAGGCTTTTCCAAGATTAAAGTATGTATTAGAACAAAAAATAAATGTTGTTTCAACTGCTGAAGAAATGGCTTATCCTCAAGCGCAAGAACCAGAATTAGCTAAAAAATTAGATGCAATTGCTAAGGAAAATGGCGTTTCAATCTTAGGTACTGGTATAAATCCAGGATTAATCATGGATTTATTAGTAACTGTATTAACAGGCTGTATGGTTGAAGTAACACACGTAGAAGCAGAACGCGTAAATTCATTATCACCATTTGGTCACGCT
>Ga0306868_1000341_pt1 | contig 32066 bp, 23 predicted proteins | sample AntRauTorckE6832_FD_190411 | JGI IMG/M metagenome (GOLD analysis project Ga0306868, IMG submission 190411) | Saline lake microbial communities from Rauer Islands, Antarctica - Metagenome Torckler E6 #832 (v2) (version 2) | ecosystem: Environmental > Aquatic > Non-marine Saline and Alkaline >... | reverse complement strand
AAAACTAAAACCACGACTGCCATCATCAATTTGCGGTGATGAGATACCCAAGTCTGCCATTAAACCGTCAACTTGAGTGATTCCCATTGCAGCAAGACTGTCTGTTAACGTCGCAAAGCTATCATGTACCACTTTTACGCGACTGTCGCTATTTGCCAATTTACGAGCAACACTAATGGCCGTTGGGTCTTTATCAAAAACAATCAAGGTTGCGTCATCGGCAAGCTGGCTCAATAGCAAGCGACTATGGCCACCACGACCAAAGGTAGCATCGACGTAGATACCGCTTGCTTGCAAGCTATTTTGACTTTCGTCGTCTGTCTGCTTCGGTAGCGCTTTGACACCCAACACTGCGGCGACTGCTTCTTGCAATAGCACCGCATCATGGACAAAACTCAATTTGTCAGACGTAGCTTGATCTTCACTAGGCTCTTGCATAAGTTTTTGAGTAGAAGTGCTTTCTTCAGAAAACAGACTCGCCGCTGACATAGAATGATCAGGGTCAGAAGGATTGTGATTAGCATTTGGCGTATTTTTTGGCTTACTATTCGATATGGACACAAACAACTCAATAGATGATGGTCAAATTGACCAGTAATAGTAAAAAATCAGATGAAAATAAACAAGTTATGACTTACCTAACATTATTATCGCAAGGATACACGGGTAGTCAAGCGCTAGAAGGGCATTTCGTTAAAAATATCCCATCTCTCTGTTATACTAGCGCTATATTTTACGCTATTTTTCAACGTTGACTTCCATTCTTTCGTTCATATTTTCACTTTTCACTACTACTTTTGACTGTCCCATTCATTAACAACAACATTCTGAGATTTTTATGATGCAACCATCTACTTCTACTAATAGCATACGCCCTGTTCGTACCCGTATTGCCCCTTCGCCTACTGGCTTCCCGCACGTTGGCACTGCTTATATCGCACTGTTTAACTTGGCCTTTGCCAAAGCTCATGGTGGCGAATTTATTTTGCGTATTGAAGACACTGACCAAACGCGCTCGACAGAGCAATCTGAAAAAATGATTTTAGATGCATTGCGTTGGGTCGGTCTTGACTGGGCGGAAGGTCCAGACATCGGTGGTCCACACGCGCCTTATCGTCAGAGCGAGCGTAGCGATATTTATAAAAAGCATGCAGAGCAGCTGATAGAAAACGACCATGCGTTTCGCTGCTTTTGTAGCAGTGAAGAGCTTGATGCCATGCGTGCTGCGCAAATGGCCAATGGTGAAACGCCGCGTTACGACGGTCGCTGTGCCCATTTAGCACCAGAGAAAACCGCGCAATTGGTTGCTGAGGGCAAACCAAACGTCATTCGTATGCGTGTGCCAACCGAAGGCGTCTGTCAGGTACAAGATATGCTGCGCGGTACGGTCGAGATTCCTTGGACGCAAGTGGACATGCAAGTGCTTCTCAAAACCGACGGCATGCCAACTTATCATCTAGCCAACGTTGTCGATGACCACTTGATGGACATCAGCCATGTGTTGCGCGGTGAAGAGTGGCTCAACTCTGCGCCGAAACATCAGCTGCTTTATGAGTATTTTGGATGGGAGATGCCAGTCCTTTGCCATATGCCACTGCTGCGTAACCCTGATAAATCAAAACTGTCTAAGCGTAAAAACCCAACCTCTATCACGTATTACCGTGATGCCGGCGTGCTACCTGAAGCCTTGCTAAATTACCTTGGTCGTATGGGCTACTCCATGCCTGACGAAGCTGAGAAATTTACCTTGGATGAAATGATTGCCAGCTTTGATATTCAGCGTGTGTCACTTGGCGGCCCTATTTTCGATATCGAAAAGCTTAATTGGCTCAATGCAGAATGGCTACGGGCGCTAACGCCAGAAGAACTCAAAAACAAAATCCTCGACTGGGCAAGTAACAGCGATAAATTAACCGCTATCGCAGCAGCGATTCAGCCGCGTATTGAGCTGTTATCTGATGCAGTTAATTGGGGTGGCTTTTATTTCCAAAACCTACCTGATATCAATGCTGAGAGCTTTACCCATAAATTACTCTCGGCTGAACAAATTACTGAGATGCTGCAATTAGCGCTTTGGCAGCTAGAGACCTTACCAACGTGGTCGGAAGAAAACATCTATGCCACCTTAAAAGGTCTTGCTGCTCACCTTGACATTAAAATGCGTGATTTTATGGCGCCGTTCTTCATTGCTATCGCTGGTAGCACCTCATCGACGCCAGTCATGAACTCTATGGCAATTATCGGCGCTGATATGACATTGACACGCTTGCGTCATGCGGTTGACGTACTTGGTGGTTTGGGCAAAAAGAAGCTGAAAAAACTAGAGAAACAAGCGGCAGAGTTGCCAGATTTTTTGGCAGCTGAATAGTTGTTTGTTAATAATATTGTTGATTCATAATACTATTAGTGAATAAAAAAGAGGGGTCAGGCTATTACTGACCCCTTTTTACGTGAATATCAGCATTTGCATACGAATACTGATTCTTTATTTAATACTTAAATTGGAAATAAAAATGGCCGCCAAGACCGTCACCATCGAAAGCAAAGACTATGTCTTTAACACGCTAAAAGAAGCGCAGAAATACTACGATGCCATCGTAAAAGAGCTATACGATACCAAGTTAACCCTCACTACCGGTCAAGATTTTGATGACTTAAAGTGGATATATCTCTCTTATTGCAGTTATATCAATCATAATGTCGATCGATTGAAAGAATCTGACATCGTTGGCTTTAAAGGTATCAGCACAGTACAACTAAAAGGTGGGCAATATATCCCCACAGAATGCGGTGCAGTTATTTTTTCAGATGGTACTGAAGAAGAATTCTTTACCGATAAAGCCATCAAAGAGATAGCCAGTCAGCAAAACCCACGCTAAATTGGGCTTAGTAAGTTAATAAAATAGCTTTGAACACTTTTTTTTGCATATTTATGCATTATTTTTAAAATAGCAGTTGACAAGACTGCTGGTCTTACATAAAATACGCACACTCTTAGCGAGGGGCTATAGCTCAGTTGGTAGAGCACTTGCATGGCATGCAAGGGGTCAACGGTTCGACTCCGTTTAGCTCCACCATACTATTTATTGCAAAGCTCAGTTTACTGAAACTTAATAAATACTCGCTAGTAGGACGATATCAGCACCTAGGCAAGGCTTGCTCTATTATTAATAGATAAGCTATCTGATATTGTGAAGTACCGTTGTAACCCCTGGTTATAACACTCTATGCGTCCCCATCGTCTAGAGGCCTAGGACACCGCCCTTTCACGGCGGTAACGGGGGTTCGAATCCCCCTGGGGACGCCACTATACGGCGTCACTTATTAGCACTTTTGCTTAGCATAAGATTAGACTAATAAGCGAACAATAAAAAAGCCCAGTCATCATACGGTGACTGGGATTTTTTATGTCTGTCATTTCTGAAAAATGCTAGCAAGGCTATATATACCATTAGGAATATTGATAGAATGCAATGTAAAGGCGCTCTATAAAATGTTGAGCTGAATTTCTATCACAAGGAGGGATTGGCTATGTTTGGTATTGAAAATTATCTGGGATTTATTCTTGCTGCCATTTTATTAAATATAACACCCGGAACAGATAGCATGTATATCATTACTCGTAGTATGTCACAGGGACAGACTGCAGGATTCTACTCTGTATTCGGTATTATCTCTGGTATTTTAGTACATACTTTGCTGGCTGCGCTCGGGTTGTCCGTCCTATCAGCCAATTCACCATTTGCATTTACGCTAGTGAAATATATTGGCGCAAGCTACTTATGCTATCTAGGCTTTAAAATGCTGACTAGCAAACCAGTACCTTTACTTGCCAGTAATTTACCCATTGAAGAAAAATTAGCGTCTACTCGACCGTTAGATAGGTGGCAGATATATAAGCAAGGGGTCATAACTAATACCTTTAATCCAAAAGTCGCCTTATTCTTTTTGGCGTTCTTCCCACAGTTTATCGACTCGAGTTATGGTAATAGCATGCTGTCTTTTTTAGGTCTTGGGCTAACTTTTGCTACGACCGGTTTTATGTGGTTCTCGTGCTTGGCATTGTTGGCGTCAAAGTTCAGTGAAAATCTGCGTAAGAATCCTACTATTGAAGTAATTTTAAATAGAATAAGCGGTGTGATATTTATCGGCATGGGAGTCAAGCTGCTGACTGAGAAAGGTTGAGCAATAAAATTACCTAAGCACGATAATATTGCATAAAAGAGCCCAATCATATGATTGGGCTCTTTGTCATACTAAGTCTAATCAATTATTACGCAGCGTCTTTGCTCTCAGCTGCCAGTTGACGTAGCACATAGTGCAATACACCGCCATGACGCACATACTCGCGCTCTTTTGGCGTCTGTAGCATGACATTCACATCAAAGCTCTCAGTTGAGCCATCGGCACGTATGGCCGTAACTTTCGCGGTTTTGCTTTCGCCATTATCTAGACCTGTGATACTAAGGACTTCAGAACCATCTAGATTATAGGTCGCTGCATTTTCACCATCTTTAAAGGTCAATGGCAAGACACCCATACCGACTAGGTTTGAGCGGTGAATACGCTCAAACGAGCTGGTCAGTACCGCTTTTACACCGAGTAGAATCGTTCCCTTCGCGGCCCAGTCACGGCTAGAGCCAGAACCATATTCTGCACCGCCAAGTACCACGAGCGGACGTTTGTCTTCTTTATACTTCATCGCCGCATCATAGATAGCCATTTCTTGACCATCTTGTAACGTGGCACTATCACCGTTGAAGTAATAGGTATAACCGCCCTCTTTGCCCGCCATCATGGCGTTTTTGATACGGATATTGGCAAAAGTACCACGAGTCATGACCGCATCATTACCACGGCGTGAGCCATAACTGTTGAAGTCAGCTTCCATCACACCACGCCCTTGCAAGTACTTGCCCGCAGGAGAATCAGCATCGATATTACCAGCTGGTGAGATATGATCGGTGGTGATTGAATCACCGAACAACCCTAAGATACGCGCGCCTTCGATATCAGGGATACCTTCCGGCTCCATGGTCATGCCATCAAAGAACGGTGGGTTCTTAATGTACGTAGACTCTTCGCTCCATGGATACAGCTGGCTATCGGCTGAGCTAATGGCGTTCCATGCTGCACTACCGTCAAACACTTCGCCATAGTTTTTACGGAACATATCCGCGTCGATATTATTGGCAATTAGCTCGTTAATTTCTTCTGACGTTGGCCAGATGTCTTTTAGGAATACATCATTGCCTTCTTGGTCTTGTCCTAGCGGATGCGTGGTCAAGTCAATATCGACAGTACCTGCTAGGGCATAAGCAACAACCAATGGCGGTGACGCCAAGTAGCTGGCTTTTACATGTGAGTGAATACGACCTTCAAAGTTACGGTTACCTGATAGTACAGCAGCGGCAACCAAATCACCTTCTTCGATAGCCCCTTCAATCGCCCCTAATAACGGACCTGAGTTACCGATACAAGTGGTACAGCCATAACCAACTAGGTAGAAGCCTATTTTCTCTAGCTCATCCATCAATTTGGCTTTTTCAAGGTAATCAGTTACTACTTTTGACCCTGGAGCCAGTGAAGTTTTAACCCATGGTTTAGCCGTTAGACCTTTTGCAGCGGCTTTTTTCGCCACCAAACCTGCGCCAATCATCACTGCTGGGTTTGAGGTATTGGTACAAGAAGTAATCGCCGCGATAACGACAGAACCATCACGCAATCTATACTCTTCGTCTTCGATTTTGACCGTGCAATAAGTACTGCCTTCAGCGCAAAAAGGATTAGGTTTTGCCGCGAGCGTTTTTGCTTGCTCTTGCTTACCGCCTTCTTCATCGAAGCGAACCTTGGCTTCAACTTCTTTCTTACGGTCTTTGGTCATCGCCGTCAAGGTTTCGCCAAATTTTTCATGCATATCAGATAAATTAATACGCTGTTGTGGCAAGTTCGGACCGGCAAGTGCGGGCTGTACTGATGATAAATCCAATTCCAACTTACTTGAGTAGGTCGCTGCTGGCGTATCTGCATCATGCCATAAGCCTTGCGCCTTGGCATATTTTTCAACCAACTCTATTTGGGCTTCATCACGACCTGATAGACGTAGATAATCAATCGCCATTTGGTCAATCGGGAAAATACCGCACGTTGCACCATATTCTGGTGACATATTGGCAATCGTTGCACGGTCAGCCAGTGGCATACTATGTAAGCCTTCGCCATAAAATTCGACGAACTTACCAACCACGCCATGCGCACGCAGCATTTCAACCACACGCAATACCAAATCTGTTGCAGTAACGCCTTCGGTTAACTTACCTTTTAGCTCAAAACCAACCACTTGTGGAATGAGCATTGATGATGGCTGACCGAGCATTGCCGCTTCCGCTTCAATACCGCCCACGCCCCAACCAAGTACACCAATACCATTAATCATAGTAGTATGACTGTCAGTACCAAATACCGTATCAGGATAAGCGGTCAACTCACCGTCGACATCAGCAGCCATTACCACACGGGCCAAGTACTCTAAGTTAACCTGATGCACAATACCTGTGGCTGGTGGCACGACAACGAAGTTTTTAAAGGCATTCTTGCCCCAATGCAGAAATTCATAGCGCTCATTATTACGCTTAAACTCAATCTTTTCGTTAAGATCTATGGCATCTTCGCGGCCATAAGCATCGACTTGTACTGAGTGATCGACGACCAATTCACTTGGGATAAACGGGTTAATTTGCTCAGCTTTGCCGCCAAGCTCAACGACGGCATCACGCATCGCTGCCAAATCGACTACCGATGGCACACCAGTAAAATCTTGCAGGACAACACGGGCTGGCATAAAGGCTATTTCTTTTGACGCTTCTGCGCCTGCATCCCAATTGGCGACCGCTTCGATGTGATTTTTGCCAACAGACTGCCCGTCATCTTCATTACGCAATAAGTTTTCTAAAACGACTTTCATGCAAAATGGTAACTTTCTGATGTGCTCAAAAGTCTCGGTTAGCTTGGGCAGACTATAATAGGTATGGTCCTTGCTATCGACCGTAATGGTGTCTTTTACATTAAAAATATCACTCATGGTAGCTTCCTTATCGTTGTTATAGATCCTGAACATAAATGACTCTTGAACTAATATGACTATCAATCAATAAGCATTTATGCTGATAATTGGTGGCTAAATAATAGTGCTTAAATTTTTACTAAATGAATTTAATGGCTAACTTTAGTAGCTGTTATTAACAACTCAAATTAATGATTCATAAGAGTTGCTAAGAAAAATAGACCGCTGTATTTTTATACTAACAAAATCTTAGGTAACAAAAGACATAAGCATATCTTTAGTATTTAACAGTAACGTCCTTTTACCATAACAAATAACCCGAGCTTTGTTAACGTCTAGACGTAGGCAAATCGTGGCACAATCGTAAACGTAACAATGCTTTAGCGGTTAAGCATTAACGGTTAACTCGTAAGGTATTCCCTTATCTTTTTATTTTTGACGGCGACCACTGCGAAACACTTGGCTATCATCATAAAAGTTAGGCTTGGCATTTTCAGCCCAAAAATGCGGCACACCCAAAATAGGCAATGGAGACAGTTTGCGCGGTGTCACATCCGGTTGTGATAATAATGCCTCCATATAATCAGCTACTTTCTGATCCAAATGACTAATACGCTCAGATAGCGATAAGACAAAAAAATCTGGCGTCACATAAATAACAATACTATGGGCGCATAATGCCTTGCGCGGCTGAAGTAGCTTCTCTAATAGTGCATGACCAAAAATATAAACCGCCGCCCGAGAGTGGTTATTCGATTGCTTTGGCTTATCCCACTGCTCACGCGGTTCTACCAAACTTTTTTGCCAGTCAAAATCCACTAGTGCCTCACCAATACTAGGCTCTGCTGTCACTAAAATCGCGCCGTTCTCATCAAGTACGGTAATGGTATCGCGGACACGCCCGCGACTGGCACCAATACCTTGTTGTTCGATTTCAAGCATATGATAATAATTCAGCAGGGCTTTGGTCTTAGGAAAGGTTAGCCAAATGCTGCCGTTAAATAAATCATGCAAATTATTACGGGTCGGAATATTACCAGTCGTACCGATAAAACTCTCGTATGCTTCGCCTGCTGGCAACGCATTTTGTGAGACAAATCGTAAGGTTTGGGCTTTATTATTTAGTGCAGGTTTGGTTTTCGGTAATAGCTGACGTAATTCATCAGCCTGTTGCTGCAACGCTGTATTTAAAACCTTGGCGATAATATCAGGCGTATTCTCAATTATATCTGTCTGAGCAGGCTCATTTTTTAAGCCACTTAGCTGAGTAATGGCGTGACTTACATAATCTAACTGATTTAAGTGACACAGCCATGGCGCTTGCCAGTCAATAGTAGCAAAGCAGTCATCAAGCTGACTATCACATGCAGACGGGTTATTAATAGCAGCTTCAACAGATGCATTAACAGGCACATCGAAAGGAGCGTTGCAAATATTGTTATTAGGCTTGGCAGGTAAATCAGTGGCGGTCATATTGACTATCTCTATTAGACGGCTGGCTTGGCTATGGTATCATGGAGCGCTTTTTTACGGCTAGACGAGCCGCTCGAAATGACGTTTTCGTGCGCTACTTATTGATGAGTTTTTATGGCAAATTTTAACACCCACTTAAATGTCGCATTCATGGTCAGTGGTACGCTGAGTCTAACGGTTTATAAAGCTGGCTTGATTGAGGATTCAGGTTTTTTGATGTGTGTGGCGCTCGGTACCATCGGTGGGTTGCTGCCTGATTTAGATTCAGATAACTCGACGCCGATTAAACTTGGTTTTAATATTACCTCGTTTATTTTTGCCTTTGGTCTGGTGATGCATTGGCGTAGTGAGCTGAGTTTACTGGCGTTGATAGCCTTATGGTTAGCCGGCTACGGCTTTATGCGTTATGTGGTATTTTCGATTTTTACCAATATGACCGTGCATCGCGGTGTCATTCACTCGGTGCCCTACATGGCGATAATGGGGCTTGGAATGACCTATATCAGCTACGATATTTTAAACTTACCGTTGACGGTTAGCTGGTTTTACGGCTTATTTTTATTCGGCGGCGCCATGGTGCATTTGGCATTAGATGAATTATATAGTGTGAATTTATCCAATATGAAAATGAAGCGCTCATCGGGTACGGCGATGAAGTTCTATCAGCATAAAGATAAATGGTGGTATCTGCTACTGTACGTCATCCTTGCGCTCTTGGTATATTTTGCGCCACCATTTGATGAATTTTGGCAGCAGCTATGTGACCCCGCCCCTTGGGCAAAGCTTAAAATCGGTCTATGGCCAGAATTGATAAAAAACTGGCTAAATTAAAACTTATGAAGCTATCAAAACGAATAATAACTTGAGTAAATAATGTCAATTTCTCTACAGACCTGCCCTTGCCAAATGAACCCGTCATCGGATGACATTAGCGCGCCGCTACTTTATCAAGATTGCTGCCAGCCTTACCATGACAGTTTATTGAGCGAAGAAACTGATAAAGCTGACGGCATAAAAGCAGAAACTGCTGAACGCCTCATGCGGTCGCGTTATAGTGCGTTTGTGTTGGTCAAGCCAAACTATATCGTCAAGACTACACTACCCGCGCAGCAAGCATTACTTGATATCCATTCGATTGAGAGTTGGGCAAAGGAGACGAACTGGGCAGGATTGGAAATCGTCGCGCACACGCCAAAGCTAGGTAAACGTCATGCGCAAGTTGAATTTAAAGCTTACTTTAATGTCTCTGATAATGAAGATGATGGCTTGCAGGCGCATCATGAATTGTCTGCCTTTGTAAAAGTAACAGACAAAGCGAACAACGATGCGCGTTGGTACTTCCTCGACCCAACAGTAGAAATGACTATAACCCAAAAACAGCCGTGTATTTGCGGTTCGGGTGAGAAATTTAAGCGTTGTTGTGGGGTTTATATTTAATTAACATCTAATATTCGCTATTCCTAAACACTCGCCCCAACAGCGCGCGCTACTGCAATCCCTTCTTCAATGGTCAAAAACTTACGCTGGCTTGGACTGTCTTTATAAATGACATCCCCATCTTGGAATATCAGGCATTCATTGACTGCCAACTGTTGCCATTTTTCATTTTCAGTCAATGGCACGGTCACTAGTATCGTGACTTTATCGGTATCGGTAGTCACATCACCAAAGTTAATCGCCAAGTCATCATCAGCCAATTTTGCTTCACCAAATGGTGCTTTTCGCGTCAGATAGAACAATAAACTGCCCGCATACGCCATCTGCCAACGACCATTCGATATGAGGCAATTAAACAAACCATTGGCAGATAAATAGCGACATTGAGTCGTCAAAAAGTTAAACAGCGTTTTGTCATCCGGACGAGTTTTAAAGCTACTTTTCAGGCGATTGACCAGATAACAGAATGCCATTTCAGAATCAGTTGTACCGACTGGTTGGCAATGTGAGGCATTACCATTGTCTTGCAGGCGCTGGCAGCGTTTAATAAATTCGCTATTCATCTGTCCATTATGCGCAAATACCCACTGCTCACCCCAGACTTCACGGACAAAAGGATGGGTATTCGCCAAACAATTCTGACCTTGGGTTGCTTTACGAATATGTGCGATAACATTCATCGCTTTGATTGGATAATTATTAACCAAATCAGCAACGGGCGATAAATGGCTTGGGCGATTGTCATGGAATAAGCGTAGACCAGTCGAGGCATTGTCCGACTTTTCACTATTAGAGCTGTCACTATTAGTGCATTCGCTACGCTCAAAAAATGCAATACCGAAACCATCCTCATGACTGTCTGTCATGCCGCCGCGACGACGGAAGCCTGCAAAGCTAAAACCAATATCGGTTGGCGTATTACAGTTCATACCTAAAAGTTGACACATTTATAGAGTACCGCCGTTATCGTCGTCTGTTTCAGGCAAGCTTGCCGCATCCTTATCAATACTATCCAAAATGCGTTTGGCATGCACCAAATCGGTATCTTGTACCCAAAGCACGATGCCAGAATTCATGCCAGGCATCGCACTCAGCGGTTGTAGAGAAACAGTAATATCATTATTACGCAGCAAATTGGCATGTAACTCACCTTGGATATTGGTATCGTAGCGTGCCAGTTTGTGCCAGTTATCAACTTGATCGGTCATGAGGTCGCCTTTATATTTTTGATACAGGAATGCTCAAAAAAAATTATACTAATTGATCGAGCGTATATTCTTTAATAATAAAATCGCTGCTATTACCTAAACTATCACATGTTTGCTCAGCTTGCGTAATACTGCTAAACACACCGGCTATCGGCTTTTCGATCTTATTATTAATAGCTAACAGTACAAATACCGTATTTTGTGCTTTTTCAACATGTGACCAATGATAAGCGGCTAGACGCTTCATCAAGTCAGGGTTTTTAACCATGATGTTATCACCGGTACGTCCTTCGGTACGGTTGTAATGGATAACGTTTAAACGTAGCAGCCAAAAAATCACCGCGGCTTTTGCGAGCATCACTGGTAAGGCACGCTTTTCATCTTCACCGAGCATGCGTTTCGACTCATAGCCTTGCAAAAAAGCCGCCATTTTGCTGCGGTCAAAATTCACCGACTCGCCTTGTTCAGCCATACCCCAAGTAGTACAAAAGTCATTAATAGTAATGGCAATATCCATCACATAATGTTCAACGCTGACTTCGGTGAAATCTAATAACCCTGTCAGACGCTCTTCACCTTTTTGGCTGTTATTTAAAGATAAGTTCCATAAAGTATTATCAGCAAACATATCTAAATGACATAAGCCTTTTGGCAAGCTGGCAAGCGGCAAATCCGTATAAGACTGCCAAATATCGCTCATGAGTTTTGCTTCGTCACCGGGCATAAACTGCATTTCACGGTCGCGTACATCGCTCCATGGATATAAAGGCACGCCATATTCTTCCGCAGGTTGTAATGCTTGCAATGTCTCATGCAGCATCGCTAAAGCAGCACCAATCTCATGGCACATCGCTTGTGTGGTTTGCTGTGGATGCAATCCTGCTAGGCATGGTACTAGGGTAATCGCTTTATTGTCGTATGGAATGACATAACATTTTTCTGCACTATCAACGAGTGATAACGGCGCGGCGACCGGCAATTTACCATCCAATTGGTTTAAGATAACCGCCATTTTTTCGATATCTTCCGGTGGACGCTCTTCAAACAAGGTAAACACATAAGAATGTGCACCATCTACATCATCAGTCGTCTGAATAAACCAGTTAGAGTTTTTAATACCTTGGGTAATCGGAATGGCACGCGCGAATGACACGCCAAAACGTTGGCAAAAGGTAGCAAATTGGTCATCGGTTAACTGGGTATAGACGGACATGACATCTCACTTATGGCAATTAAATAAAGGTAAATAGGATAAATATAGACGGTGATGCCGACGATTGTACCGCTTATAGATAAACTTTGGCAAAAAGCACATTAATCTTGCGAAAACCTGCCTGAGATGGCAGTGATTTTGCTAGACTAGCGCTTATAGAATGAATTGATTATAAGGTGAAAGACCCTATGTTAGCAAAGCGTATCATCCCTTGTTTGGACGTTGATAATGGGCGCGTGGTCAAAGGCGTACAATTTGTCGATATTAAAGATGCAGGCGACCCTGTCGAAGTGGCGAAACGCTACAATGAACAAGGCGCCGATGAGATTACTTTTTTGGACATTACCGCAACCAATGACGAGCGTGACACCACTTATCATACGGTAGAACGTATGGCGGAAACGGTATTTGTGCCATTAACTGTCGGCGGCGGTGTGCGTAAAATTGCCGATATTCGTAATTTGCTTAATGCAGGCGCGGATAAAGTAGCGATTAACTCAGCGGCAGTATTTACCCCTGAGTTCGTCGGTGAAGCCTCGCAGAAATTCGGCAATCAATGTATCGTCGTTGCTATCGATGCCAAGCGCGTTGCTGATATTGAGGTTGATGGCATTATCATGCCACGCTGGGAAATTTTTACCCACGGCGGTCGTAAGCCAACGGGCATTGATGCCGTCGCTTGGGCAAGCAAAATGGCTGAGCTTGGCGCTGGTGAATTATTGGTGACTTCTATGGATGGCGATGGCACCAAAAAAGGTTACGATTTGGCGCTCATGAAGCAAATTACCAGTCGTGTAAATGTACCGGTCATTGCTTCAGGCGGCGTCGGTAATTTACAGCATTTAGCCGAAGGCGTATTAGAAGGCGGCGTCGATGCCGTCCTTGCTGCCAGTATTTTTCACTTTGGTGAGTATACCGTTCAAGAAGCCAAAGCATATATGGCAGCGCAAGGTATACAAATGCGTTTGTAAGACGTTGGTAAAATACAAATATAGCAGCAAAAAATGTTATCATAGCGCTAACTGCTTATTATCATTTGGTTTTCGTTCATTTTACTGCCTATTTATCTGCTCACTAGCCAATTAAATAAGCGATTTGAACCTAGCAATATATTTAGATTCCTAATACTTAGATTCTTATACTTCTATTAATAGCCTATTCGGCAAAGGATTTTTTATGTCAAATTTACAACAGCAACGCAATGACGTGACCCATATTGATGGCAATTTACATCAAAACGAGGACGTGCGTATCGGTATCGTCGTCGGTCGTTTTAATGGTTTTGTCGTTGAGTCATTGGTTGATGGTGCGATTGATGCATTGCTTCGTCATGGCGTATTGGGCAGTAACATCACTGTGATTCGTGTGCCGGGTGCTTTCGAGTTGCCATTGGTTGCACAGCGCGCTGCTGAGTCTGATCGCTTTGACGCTATCGTTGCTTTGGGTGCGATTATCCGTGGTAGCACGCCGCATTTTGACTTTGTCGCAAGCGAATCTGCTAAAGGTTTAAGCAGTGTTGCCATTGACTATAATATTCCAGTAGCAAACGGCGTATTGACTACTGACAGCATCGAGCAAGCGATTGAGCGTGCTGGTACTAAAGCTGGTAATAAAGGTTCAGAAGCAGCAATGGTTGTACTAGAAATGCTTGCTGTGTTATCACAGTTAGACATTGATGATGGCAGCGAAGACGCTTAATTGCACTCACTGTTAGCCGCATTTGTGAGTATAAAATTATTATTTATTGTTTGAAACGGGGCTATGGTTATAACGATAGCCCTCAGCACTTTACAATAGCATTAATATCTTAAATGATTATCGAACATTCATCTCCAAGACTGACTAGCAACATTTGCGAGTCGACCACTATTTAACATTTTATTTTTAAACTTATTATCTCAAAAACTAGGTATAGACCCCTTATGACTGACCAACTCAAGCGCGCTATTAGCGCTGCACAAACCGCACAAGTTAATGACCAACAAGCTGAAGCCACGCGCATCGCGAGCAGCAGTGCGGGCGATCAAACCTTTGATATGAGTGAGTCTTCTTATAAGACCAGTCACACCGCTATTCGTAAGGCACGCCGCTTTGCTATGCAAGGTCTATATGAATGGCTGGTTACTGACCGCCGTTTTGATATCGATGGCAAGCTTGGCTGGAAAGCCAATGCCCCGCACGATATTGCTGCTCGTACACGCGCGACCAATGCCATGCATACTGTACATATTGGCTACTATCATGAAATGATGCGCGATATCCCAGAGCAGATTGATGCCTTAGATGCGCTTATTAGCCAGCATCTAGATCGTGAAATTAATAAACTCGATACGGTTGAACATGCCATTCTTTTGGTTGGCGCTTACGAGCTACAAAATCGTTTAGAAATTCCGTACAAAGTGGTACTTGATGAAGCGATGAAGCTAAACAATCACTTTGGTGCTACGGATGCACATAAACTGATTAATGCCGTCTTAGATAGAATGGCAGTTGAGCTACGTGCTGCCGAAGTAGAAGCGGATAGCAAAGCCAATCTTCGCACCTTACAAAAAGCAGCAGCCAAGCCTGTTACTAAAGCGGATAAAAACACAGATATCAATGCTAATAATAGTGATATCGAAGAAAAGCCAACAGCATCAAATAAACCACGTATCAGTGCTAATAATGCCAGTGTTAAACGCAATAGTGTCAGTAAAGCTTTGGCAAATATTACTGATTACAAAGCCAGTAAGCAGAACGATACTCAAAATACGGTTGAAGAAATTATTATTAAACCGACTAGCATCGAAACAGTCATCGTTGATAAAGCAGACGAGATTGCCGTTAGTGCCGAAAACATTGCCAATGATCAGCCAGTAGAAGAAAACATCGCTGCTAGCAATGACAAAGATACAGCAGAGGTCGAATTACTTGACTCGAATAGCGTTGATTTTGATACAAAAAGTGCTGAATTAAATGATGCTAATGAAAAAAGCCAAGACTAGCCATGAATGAATTTGAGCTGATTGAGCGTATATTTTCGCAAATGCAAGCCACGCAGTCATCATCTAACGCTGTCGAAAAGGGCATCGGTGATGATGCAGCAGTCATGGCACTGCCGCAAGGCGCGCGCTTGGTCAGCTGTATTGACACACTCGTTCAAGGTCGTCACTTTAGTGAAGACTGGGATCAGGTTAACAAGTTGGCATTTGCCATTGGTTATAAAGCGGTAGCCGTTAACGTCTCTGATATCGCGGCTATGGGTGCCACCCCGCATAGCATTTTACTGGCATTAGCATTACCTCAGCGCCTTGCTAATAGTCAGTGGCTGACTGAGTTTGCCAAAGGTTTATTTCATGCTTGCCAGTTATTTGGTGTGACCTTGATAGGCGGTGATACGACCCGTAATGATAGCTTAGTGTTAAGTGTCAGTGCCCAAGGGCTGCTTGCCGCAGATACTCCCGCTGTCTATCGCTCAGGTGCGCAAGTCGGTGATAAAATTTATGTATCAGGTACACTGGGCGATGCCGCTTATGCCTTACAGCACCCTGATAATGCTATCGGTATTGAACTTGCGCATCGACTTCATATGCCAACACCACGTATTAGCTTAGGTGCAGCACTAGCACAAATCGGTGCAACGTCAATGATAGATATCTCTGATGGTCTTTATCAAGATCTTGGTCATATCTGCGAGCAAAGCGGCATCGCTATGAGACTTAATTTGGAAGCTCTTCCTACCAGTAACCCTTTAGCTAGTATCGATGTATCTGAGCGGCTATTGTGTCAATTAACTGGTGGCGATGATTATGAGTTGGCTTTTACCTTGCCTCCCCATATCGAGCCGTCTTCTTGTACCGACGTTAATACGCCTGTGACTTACATTGGTAATGTGATTGCATTGGCGAGTGATAGAAATACAGATAATGTGGCGCATAAACGTCCTGAGCTTTATTATCAAGATCAGCCAGTAACACCCACCCATCCCTCACCGTTTATTACTTGGCCCAATCTTACGGGTTACCAACATTTTGCAGGTTAACCCATGACCGATCACGACCTAGTTAAGCCCGATATCCGTAAAGCCAATGATTGCCCTCCTCTGCCAGTCAACGCCACTATGCTTGACCGCGCAGTTTATTGGCTCGGCATCGGCTTGGGCAGTGGTTTACCTCGCCGGGCGCCCGGTACTTGGGGTACGGTTGGCGGCTTAATCGTTGCAATACCGCTGCTAAGCTTAGGCTTTATACCATTTTTAATTATTACACTTTTATCTTGCATCATTGGTATCTGGATATGTGGACGCACCTCTGATCTGATGGGCGGTCATGATGACCCACATATCGTCTGGGATGAGTGGGCAGGTATATGGATTACCTTATTGCCGTTGTCCTATATAGGTATTGCTCATGGCAATTTTTGGCATAACATCTCGCAACCTTTTTCTGTCGCTGCTCTGATCATGATCTTTATACTCTTTCGCTTTTTTGACATCATTAAGCCACCACCCATTGGATGGGCAGATAAAAAAGTCGCTGGTGGTCTAGGCATTATGTTAGATGACATTATTGCTGGCATTATGGCAGCGGCAGTTTGGGTCATTATTTATAATATAATCCTCTAATTTTACATTAGCAGCGCATTTATTTTATCTTGTAACCAGATAGTTATAACACAACAACTTTTATCATTTAATATTGCTGTTAGCGATAGCTGAATTACAAAGAGGTCACGACATAGCGTTTTAATTAAATGATAATTTACGCTATAATCTGAAATTATATTTTGTTACATTTGTAGGGCTCTTTTTTAGGAATACTATGACATCTCCTCTTTCGGTAATCATCCTCGCTGCTGGTAAAGGCACGCGTATGCAGTCGGCTAAGCCAAAAGTGCTACAGACATTGGCTGGCAAGTCATTGCTAGGTCACGTGTTAGACACTTGCCATCAATTGACGGTTGATGACACCATCATTGTCCATGGTTTTGGCGGCGAGCAAGTACAAGATCACATTGACCAGCAATATGCGCATTTGCCCATTACTTGGGTCGCCCAAACTGAGCAGTTGGGCACGGGACATGCGGTCAAAGTGACTCTATCTGAGCTACCAAAAGATGGACAAAGCCTCATTCTTTACGGCGACGTGCCATTGGTTAGCTGTCAAACTTTAGCGACTCTACAGGATGCCAATACTGACGGCATGTCTATGTTGACGCTAACCGTAGATAATCCATTTGGTCTTGGTCGTATTAAACGTGATAAAGATGGCAATATTGAAGCCATTATTGAGCAAAAAGACGCTAATAGCGATGAGCAACAGATACAAGAAATTAATAGCGGTATTTACTGCGTCGATAATGCTTTATTGCATAAATTTTTGCCCAAGCTATCGAATGACAATGCGCAGCAAGAATACTATCTGACCGATATTGTCAAAATGGCGGTTGCTGATGGCATCACTATTGCAGCGATTGAGCCTGAGTATACCTTTGAGATTGAAGGCGTGAATAACCGCCAACAACTTGCTAGCTTAGAGCGTACATGGCAAGGTAAACTGGTCGCTGACTTACAAGAAGCTGGCGTACAGTTCGCTGACCCTACTCGTGTCGATATTCGTGGTACCTTGAGCGCAGGTCAGGACGTGTTTGTCGATGTGGGTGTGGTATTTGAGGGAGATTGTTTCTTAGGTGATAATGTTTATATCGAAGCGGGCTGTGTCATTAAAAACGCCCAGATAGGCAACGCTTGTCATATAAAACCTTATTGCGTGATTGATCGCGCTGAAGTTGGCGCAGGTGTAGATATTGGTCCTTTTGCGCATTTACGTCCTGAGACCATACTCTCTGACAACAGCAAAGTCGGTAATTTTGTCGAAATTAAAAAATCAACAATTGGTGATGGTAGCAAGGTTAATCATCTAAGCTATATTGGTGATGCCACTATTGGTACTGGTGTCAATGTTGGCGCTGGTGTGATTACTTGCAATTATGATGGTGTGAATAAATCACAAACCATCATTGACGATAATGCCTTTATTGGCTCTAACTCAAGTCTAGTGGCGCCAGTGAAAATTGGTGATACCGCTACTGTGGCAGCTGGTTCAGTGATTACTAAAAACGTTGATGCTCATGCACTAGCCTTTGGTCGTGCTCGTCAAACACAGAAAAATGACTTTAAGCGTCCGACTAAAAAATAATGGCAGCGTTGACAGTTAGTTAAATAAAAATGGCTCTTAGCAATCTCAAGCAGTACGACAATGATTTGTGGTGCTGCTTATTTATATTTATAGATTAACCAGACATCGTCATACATAGAAATACATAGAAATACTAATAATTAAATTTAAGGAATAGTTATGTGCGGAATAGTTGGAGCAGTGGCTGAGCGTAATATCGCCAATATCTTACTTGAGGGACTTAAGCGCCTAGAATATAGAGGCTATGATTCTGCTGGTCTGACTGTCATTCGTGATGGCGAGCTCCACCGTGAGCGCCAAGTGGGTAAAGTTCAGGCCTTAGTCGATGCCGTCGCAGTCAACCCAGAGTTTTTCGATGGTCATATTGGTATTGCGCATACACGCTGGGCAACGCATGGCGAACCGGCTCAGCGTAACGCCCATCCGCATGTTTCAGGCAAGATTGCTGTGGTACATAATGGTATCGTTGAAAACTACGCCGAGCTAAAAGAAGAATTAATTGCCAAAGGGTACGAGTTTACCTCGCAAACCGATACCGAAGTCGTCGCGCATCTCATTAACGATATCTATAAAGCAACGCCTGACTTATTAGAAGCCGTTCGCACTGTCACTCCTTTATTACATGGCGCATTTGCCCTTGGCGTTATCCATATTGATTGCCCAGAAGAGCTTATTACAGTACGTTTAGGCTCTCCTTTAGTGATTGGCGTCGGTATTGGCGAAAACTTTATCGCCTCCGATCAATTGGCACTTTTACCAGTGACCAATCGTTTTATGTATCTAGAGGAAGGCGATATTGCCCGATTAACGCGTAACAGTATTCAGGTTTACGCTGATGGTGTCGAGGTCACACGCCAAATCCATGAAATTGACGCAGCACAACACAATGCGGACAAAGGCGAATTTAAGCATTATATGCTCAAAGAAATCTACGAGCAGCCAGATGCCGTCGCTCGCACTCTCGAGATGGCATTAGATAATGATGAGCCAACTAAACTGCGTGATGATTTTCTGCAACGTCATGAAACGCAATTAAAAGGCATTAAGCACGTACAAGTGATCGCTTGTGGTACTAGCTATCATTCAGGTCTGGTCGCAAAATACTGGTTTGAGAGTCTTATTCGTGTGCCTTGCTCAGTTGAAGTTGCCAGTGAGTTCCGTTATCGCAATCCAGTCGTCATTGATAACTCCTTAGTGATTTGTATTTCTCAGTCGGGCGAGACTGCTGATACTTTATCTGCACTACGTGATATTCAAAAACAGGCTCCTATTGGACTGGTTAGTCTAGCATTATGCAATGTACCAACCTCATCATTGGTACGTGAAACGGATATCTTCTTACCAACGCTTGCCGGTCCCGAGATTGGCGTGGCATCTACCAAAGCCTTTACCACTCAGCTTGCGGCATTGATGTTATTGTTATTAAAGGTAGGTGTGACCCAACAGCGCATGACTGATGAAAATTTGAGCACGCTGCTTGGTCAACTGCAACAACTACCGGGTCAGCTCCATGCCAGCTTACACCTCGACGCGCCTATCAAGATCATGAGTGAGCATTTTGAATATAAGAAAAGCTGCTTATTCCTAGGTCGTGGTTTACAGTTCCCAATTGCTCTAGAAGGCGCATTAAAGTTAAAGGAAATCTCTTATATCCACGCTGAAGGCTATGCAGCAGGCGAGCTGAAGCACGGACCATTGGCATTAGTTGATAAAGATATGCCTATCGTGGTGCTAGCACCTAAAGACAGTATGTTTGATAAGCTAAAAGCCAATATGCAAGAAGTTCATGCCCGTCATGGTGAACTGTTTGTCTTTGCGAGCGAATCCAGTCAAATGGTCGCAGCAGATAGATTGCACGTGGTGTATGTGCCAGATGTTTGCGAAACGCTTGCGCCGATTGTTTATAGCGTGCCAGTACAATTGCTGTCATATCATGTGGCGGTGATGCGTGGTACTGATGTCGATCAGCCACGTAACTTAGCCAAGAGTGTTACTGTCGAATAATGTTTACTAACTTAGCAATATTTATTGTCAGCGAGTAATAAAGTATCATATTAGACAATTCATTCTATTGACTCAACTATTAGCCCTTGCTGTTGTTTAATACCACAGCAAGGGTTTTTTATGCGCTCAAAAAAAAGCAAAAATGGCTTAAAGAAAGTAGCATGACAGTACAAAAAAATAGCGATACCTCATCATTTATCATTTGAGGTATCACTACTATAACTATGCTTCGTTACCTTTAAAGACTTTTAGTCTCTTTCTAATACCACTCTATAGCGAGCGTTACCACTCTCTAGGCGCTCAAATGCTTCATTGATCTCAGACATTTTGTACGTTTCAGTCACTGGCTGAATATTATGTCGAGCGGCAAAATCTAACATTTTTCGCAGGATTGACGGTGATCCAACTGGTGAGCCTGACAGACTGTTCTGAGCCATAATCATTGGTGCAGCTGATATCTCTAATGGAGCTTCTAACAGTCCGACAAAGTGTAGCTTACCTTTTGGTCTCAAGGTCTTGATCACGACATCCCAGTTCATATCGACATTCACTGTTGATATGATTAAATCAAAAGAACCAGCGGCTTTTTCAATTTCACTATCCTCTCTTGAGTTTAATGAGTGATGAGCGCCCATCTCTTTTGCCTCTTCCATTTTTGATTCACTGGTAAATGCCGTCACCTCACAGCCCCACGCATTGGCAAACTGAAGCGCTAAATGACCTAAACCACCAATACCGATAACAGCTACTCTTGAGGTTGGCGTGATGTCGTACTGCATAAGCGGATTAAACACCGTAACGCCGCCACATAGCAACGGTCCTACAGCGTTAAAATCAAGTCCTTCAGGTATCTTGATGACGCTAGTATCTTTTGCGCGCACCTTATCTGCAAAACCGCCATGGTTACCAATGATAGTCCCTTCTTGCTCAGGGCATAGATTGTGGTCCCCACCGATACATAGATCACAAACGTTGCAATATCCTTTATGCCAGCCAAGCCCGACTTTATCGCCAAGCTCTAGGTGCTTGACGTGTTTGCCTTTTGCGAGTACTTTTCCTGCGACTTCATGCCCACCTACAAACGGATATTGGGTCATTCCCCATTCGTTTTGCCACATCGATAAATCGCTATGGCAGATACCGCAGCTATGTACTTCGATTTCTACTTCATGATCCCCTACTGTGCCAGGATCATATTGATAAGGCACAAACTCGCCGCCTTTTTCTTTTGCTGCATAAGCATTAATCATAGTTATTCCTTGTTTTCTAATATGTATAGAAACTGGTTTATAGTTCTAGTAATGATCAAGACACGGATAGCATCAAAATATCGATATAAACCGTTTCTTTGATAAATTTAACTGAATCGACTATAACAAAGACTTGCTCAACTAAACCACTAAACTTACCAGTTTCAGACTAACGTCATACAAAGAACCATAATTAAAGCCCATTACCTTGGTAACTTGTCTCCCAATAACACACATTACGACTCTTTGACCTCATAGTAGCTTGAATTAATCTAGTAGCTAACATCTTACCCATAAAAAGCTCAAACTATACCTGAATATAGTTTGAGCTTTTTATGTCGCTTACTAACAGTAATACTGTTAGAGCTGCTATTTTTCCTCAGTCACTCTATCTGGCTTACCATTTGGAGCAAGCCACTTAGCAAACCATCCTGATAGGTCATCCATCAGCGTATAGACAACTGGAATGACGACCAAGCTTAATAAAGTTGAAGTGACCAAACCACCCAATACGGCGGCCGCCATCGGTCGACGGAACGTCGGATCGGCATCGCCCCAACCAAAGACCAATGGTAGCATGCCCGCACCCATCGCAATGGTAGTCATAATAATCGGGCGCGCACGCTTACGACAAGCATCGATAATCGCCTCAAAACGTGCTAAGCCGCGCCGCTGAGCAATCAGTGCATAATCGACCAAAAGAATAGAGTTTTTGGTCGCAATGCCCATCAACATAATAAAACCAATCATCGAGGGCATCGACAGGCTGCTATTGGTAATTACTAAGCCCACAAAGGCACCACCGATAGACAAGGGCAATGCCATGAGAATCGTAAATGGCTGCAAGATGCGTCCAAATAATAATATAAGTACGCCCAAAATACAGACCACGCCGACCGACATCGCAATCACAAAGCCGCTAAATAACTCGGCCATATTTTCTGCTTGTCCTTGATCAATAATAGTAATAGAGGCTGGCAGCTGTTGCATACTAGGTATGCTCTTGACCGCTTGCACCAAATCACCAAGCTCACCATTGGCAGGCTGAACAGTAATACTAATCGCCCGCTCACGATCTAGGCGACTGATTTGCGCAGGTCCAGTACCAAAGTCGAGTGTCGCAACTTCGCCAACACGCACGCCTTGTCCTGCTGGTAGCGCACTTGGTACATATAAACCTTCGAGTTGGCTTATATTTTGCTTAGCGATATCTGGCAAGCGCACGACAATTGGTATCTGCCGCGTATCTAAATTCAGCTTGGACAAACGTTGCTCATAGTCACCAACGGTCGCTACACGTAAGGTCGTGGCGATGTCTTGCGTCGTCACCCCTTTATCCGCCATTGCTAATCTATTTGGTGTGACGGTCAACTCTTGGCGGGGCAGGCTGCGATCACTCGTGACAGCACCAGCACTTGGTAGCTCACGTATCTCTGACATCATCTGCTGTACGGTTTGCTCAAGCAGTTGCGGGTCGGTGCTGGTCAAAGAAAAATTATAACCTGTCTCACCACCACTCGATAACCCGACCGTAAAGCGCGCACCGGGTACTTCTGCCAATATAGTACTCATCTTACGCTCAATCTCTTGCTTAGAGCCGCGCTCTGCTCTTGGCGCAAGTACAATATCTAGACCTGCTATATTTTCAGCCTTGCCACCGCTAGAGTTTGAGTCCATTGTCGCCTGCGCCTCACCTACCGACGTAAAAATATTGGTCACTTCAGGCATGGCTAAAATACGCTCACTTGCCAGCGCGGCAACTCGTTCAGTGTCCTCTAACGCCACATCGGGTGTCAGCTCAATCGCCACCCGTGTTTGGTCAATATCATTATCAGGTATAAAAGAGGTAGGTAATAATTTTACCAAAGCCAATGAAGCCACAAACAATACTAAGGTAGCACCCATCGTCATCCAGCGATGATCTAGCGTCCATGAGACCACTTTAAGATACCAATCCATCAGCGCGCTCTGCTTTTCAACGTGCTTTTTTTCTGGTTTCAATATATATGCTGCCATCATCGGTGTGATAAGGCGCGCAACCATTAACGAGGCAAATATTGATAATGCTGCTGTCCAACCAAACTGCCGAAAAAACTGCCCGACAATTCCGCCCATAAACGCAGTCGGTAAAAATACGGCAATCAGAGTAAAGGTAGTGGCGACCACCGCCAAGCCAATTTCATCCGCCGCTTCCATGGCCGCCTCATAAGGCGTCTTACCCATACGCAAATGACGAATAATATTTTCAACTTCTACAATGGCATCGTCGACCAGTACACCAATGACCAGCGACAATGCCAATAAGGAGATAATGTTAAGACTAAAACCAAACAGATACATACCCAAAAAAGTAGGTATAACGGACAATGGCAATGCCACAGCAGCCACAAAAGTCGCGCGGATATTGCGCAAAAATAAGAACACCACGACTACGGCAAGCAAACCCCCTTCTATCAGCATTCGTAATGACGCTTGATAATCTTCAGCGACTGGCGTTGCTCGATCATAAACCTTTTCAATACTAATATTGCCTACATCTGCTGACAGCTTGGCAAGCTCAGCGTCAACCAGCTCCATGACTTCTACTTCACTGGCACCACGCGAGCGCGTAATATTGAATGCAACCACCGTTTGCCCATCGAGCTTAGCAATAGAGCTTGGATCAGCCGCGCCATCCGTAATTTGTGCCATGCGTCCAAGCGCTTGCGTACCGCCCGTAGGCACTGCAACTTGTAAGTTATTTAAATCGCTTGCACGCTCAACAGCACCAAGTACACGAATGGTCTGCGTGGTTTTGCCGACTTCGGCTTCACCGCCTGAGCTGTCTTGCTGAATACCGGTGATTTGATTGGATAATTGCGTGATAGAAAGCTTTAGACCACTCAAGGTAATAGGGTCAGCGGCAACCGTAATTTCACGCTGCAAACCGCCGATACGGCTGACAGTACTGACACCGGGTATATCAGATAAACGCTTGGTGACGGTATCATCGACAAACCAAGACAAGTCTTCTACATTCATGTTTTCAGCAGCGACAGAGTACGTGACGACTGGGAATCCTGATGTTGAGACTTTGGTGACGATAGGGTCATTGGCAGCGGCAGGCAAATCGCCACGTACCTCACCGACTGCCGAGCGCACATCATCAACCGCTTCTTGGATGTCTTTTTCTAAGACGAACTCAGCGACCATAGTAGCGGCGCCCGTCTGGAGCGTCGTACGAATGTGCTTGACGCCCTCAATACTGGTGAGCTTATTTTCCACCTTTTTTGCAATATCGTTTTCGAGCTGCGATGGCGCAGCGCCCGGCAAGGTCACCGTGACCACCACCGCTGGTAGGTCTATATCGGGAAACTGCTGCACCTTCATTTGCATAAAGCCATAGATACCGCCTAAGGTCAGCAGTACAAACAGCAAGATAGCCACTAATGGATTTTTAATCGAGTAGGCGGAAACATTTAAACTCATGAGCGCGCCTGCGTGTCTGTGCTAGTAGCCTGCTTACCAGTTTGACTCAGACCATCAACGACACGTACCAAGTCACCATTATTTAAAAAGCTTCCCCCTTGCTTTACAAGTCGGCTCTCTGCAGGGAGTGGCTCTGTGAGCATAATACTATCGCCAAAGCGCTCACCAAGGGTCACACGTTGTTGTTTGATACGGCCAATGTTGTGACCGTTTTTACCGTCTTTAGTACTGATATTGGTCACTAGCATCACATAGTCATAGCCGTCATTGCTGACAATGGCGCTATTAGGAACCGTTTGAGCGCTGCTACTACCCAATAAAAACTCGCCCGTTTGATACATGCCTGCTCGTACTTTTGCGTTAGCAGCAAGGCTAGCATAAATGGTAATTTGCCTATTATTATCAGCAGTTGGTGCAATGCGACTGACCTGCCCCATGACAGAATCGCCGCCCGGTAGGCTAACTTGGACTGGTGTGCCAACATTAACCTCACCAATCAGCTTAGGATCGATATCCGCACGCCATTCCAAAATGCCACCTTTGATAATAGTAAATAGTGGGTCTCCACCAGCAACCATACCAACTTCAGCCATTTTTTCACTAATAATACCGCTAACCGGTGCAACCACATTGGCATTATTGACACTCAAGCGCTGCGTACTCAGTCGAGCTTTAGAGGCTTGCAGTGACGCCTGCGCTTGTAGTTTAGCCGTACGATAGCGATCCGCTTCTTGCTTGCTAATGGCATCAATATCAATAAGTGGCAGGACGCGGGCGGCATCGGCAGTGGCATTGGCAAGCGTCGCTTCTGCTTCGGCAACATCTGCTTCTGCTTGCAAGACTTGCTGCTCCATCGCGTCGGTATCAAATACAGCCAGTATTTGACCAGCTTTAACACGCTGACCTTCTTCGACCAATATCCGTTCAATCGCTACGCCGTTTACTTTGGCACTGACATTAGCGACATCCTTAGCATTGATGGTTCCGTCAGCACTGAGCGTATTACCAATATTATCTTGGCTTGGTAGCACTGTTTCGACCGATAATACAGCTTGCTCGATGCTAGCATCTTTTAGGTTAGCGCTATCGTTTTGCACATTGTTAGCAACGGGCGACTCATTGCTCGCTTCCTCATCATTGCCCCAGTACTTACCAACCAATACCCCAATAACGAGCACAATAGCCAATACTGGTAATAACCATAAAGGAAATTTTGATAATGGCTTATCTGATAAAGGCTTAGACGCTCGCGCATCAGATTGGCGGTATGGGGGTAGCTCAGATTCAACTGGCAGCTTGTTGTCTTCAACATCGCTCATGATAACTCTCTGTCAATACAGGCAATAATAAGGATATATAATATGAGGAAAATAATAGGTGAAAATAGACTAGCATTACGTTAAACGAGCATCTTTATATGGTCAAAATGCTGTTTGTGACTACAATAGTTCGTAAATTTATTGAGCATAGCATATATTAAGTTGTCATCTGATTTATATATATAGTGTCTGAGCTTCGTAAGTTCCATACTGACTCAATATCGGCAGATATAAAAACGCTCCAAGCGAACATACTAAAAGTGATAAACAATACATACCGCTTATTAATGAATTTGATAGCATAAAGATTCTTTTTGTAGATCGTAAGACAAAAAACACATTCCTAAGAATGTGCGCTATGTTTATCCTACTATTCTGTAGTTACTACAAACCTTCTATTAAAAACGATAGCCAACGCCAAGGAAAGTAATGTAAGGATCGATATCAAGGTGAGCTTTCGATCGAATCAACTCTTCATTCTTATCATTATTAACGGTGATGGTCGTATCGCTGTCCAGTTTTGCATAAGACAATGACCCGACTCCAAACCATCTATCATTGAAATCATAAGTAGCGCCAACAGTGACGATAGGTGCAAAAGCGCTTTCTGCCTCCACATCCACGTTCATCTCTCGATTGGATGGCACATTTTCTAGCGCAGCACCCGATTTGCCATCTTTGATATTCTGAATTTGATGTCCAGCTGCCTCTAAATCTTTACGAATACCCTCATTTAGCTCAATACCGTTAAAATAGGCATACATGACCCCAGCACCGACATAAGGGCGAAACTTATTGACCCCAGATTTGCCAAACTGATATTGCACCCCCGCTGCCGGTAGCCATGCGCGAGCCTTAGATGCCACGCCATCACCTTGTTCTAAATCGGTTATAAGCTGTTCTTTTTTAATTTTAAATTTTGGTAGTGCATATTCTCCTATTCCACCAGCTGTAACCTCACCAGATATAGGTGCATACACTTTCCCTTTACCCATAATATTTACTTTAGGAGGAAATCCGGCTTTGACTTCAATCGACCAGTTATCATTTAGATAATAGTTAAATAGCGAACCAAAAGTATCAACATCAGCAGACTCAAGACCCGTACCTGGACTGCTGAAATTCTCTAAACCGCCAAGCTTAACTTGACCTGATACATCACCTAGGGTAGTTCTAGACAAATCAGTTTCTTCACCTCTAAAGCTTACTACCCCTATAGCAGTTAGGCCTGTATTTACTTTAACTTTAGTAAGCTCACTTTGATCAGGATCAATAACCTCTCTGACAGTTTTTATTTTAACACTGCCGTTTTTAGCGACAGTACCATCTTTAATGGCTGTCGTATTTTCTAGAGGATTGGCCGTGCCTTGCGGAGAGGCATGCAACCAGCCAGCAGAGACCGAAAAGCGTTTGAAGCTACCATCGGTTTTAAAATAATCGAATGCAGCAAAAGCAGACTGGCTAAATAATAATGGTGTGGCGATAGCACAAACGAAGGTTAACGTCTTTTTCATGAAACATCCTTGTTAATAAATTCAGGTCGTTAATAAAAAGCATGAATGGCACAGTAGTCATCAGACAAAGCAGATAGATTGCCACTATGAAGTTAATCAAGTTCTCATCCTAACGTCCTGTTAGAATCGATAAAACGACTAGAAATACGCATATTTTAAACATATATCATTATGCAAAACGCGATATCCTAGCAAACGCATGGAAAACACTGTGGCAATCCATTATCGTAAACTGCCACACAAATAATCATAGTTCAATAATAACTCATGAACACATAAGTCAATATTAGTTCATTAAAATCAGAATACAGTGTTAATTATTGGTTGATAAATGATTTATAAAACCATAAAAAAGCCATTATTTTAAGAAAATAATGGCTTTTTTTATAGTAACCAGTAATAGAAAATAGGTTGATTTAACTATCATTAAGCATTGGTATAACGACTTGCCTCTGGCATCCAACGATGAATCAGTTGGCTGACATCGGCTTTGCGTGCAGGATCTGCAATCAGATGCTTTGCCAAACGCTGGGCAATAGCAAATAACTGCTCATCCCGAATAAGGTCCGCCAAATAATAGCCAACATTACCTGTTTGACGCTTTCCTAATAACTCGCCCGGACCACGCAGCTCTAAATCTTTTTGCGCAATGACAAAACCATCAGTACTATCACGCAATACATTTAGACGTTCAATACCTGTCTCCGACAACGGCTTCTGATACAACAGCACACAATAGCTTTTTGTTGAACCGCGCCCGACTCGCCCGCGTAATTGGTGCAATTGCGATAGACCCAATCGCTCTGCATTTTCAATGACCATCAGTGAAGCATTGGGCACATCAACACCCACTTCGATAACTGTGGTAGCTATTAACAAATCAAGTTGTCCTGCCTTAAACGCTTGCATAATGGCTTGTTTATCAGCGCCTTTCATTTTGCCATGCACCAAGCCAATGCGAATATCTAAACGCTCGCTCAAATCTTCATAAGTCGCCTCAGCAGCTTGCGCATCGAGTACACTCGACTCTTCAACCAGTGAGCACACCCAATATGCCTGCCTGCCAGCTTCACAATTAACTGCAATACGTTCAATCACATCATCACGGCGGTTGCGGTCAATTGTTACGGTAGTAATTGGTGTACGCCCTGGTGGTAGCTCATCGATAATAGAAGTGTCCATATCGCCATAAACACTCATCGCTAGCGTCCGCGGAATGGGCGTTGCAGTCATAATCAGCTGATGCGGTGTGCTACCAGCCACGCCTTTATTGGTCAACGCCATACGCTGCTCAACACCAAAGCGATGCTGTTCATCGATAATAACCAAACCCAATTTGGCAAATTGCACCTGATCCTGAAAAAGCGCATGAGTACCAACGATTACTTGTACGGTATTCTCGTTCACCGCTTCTAACGCTTCGCGGCGCTGCTTAGCGGTTTGTTTACCAGCCAACCAACCGACACCAATACCTAACGGCTCAAACCAGTTTTTGAAATTAACCAAATGCTGTTCCGCTAAAATCTCCGTCGGTGCCATCACCGCCACCTGCCAACCACTATCTAATGCATAACCCGCCGCGCCTGCCGCGACTAAGGTTTTACCAGCGCCAACATCGCCTTGTACCAATCTGAGCATTGGTATTGAAGTCGCCATATCAGCGGTAATATCTCTCATAACTCTTTTCTGCGCACCCGTTAAATCAAATGGTAACGCACCAAATAATTTATCTGCCAATGGACTTTGGATAGCACATTTTGGCGCTTTATACTGATGCAATTGCTGACGGCGATATAATAAGCTGAGCTGATGTGCAGTCAACTCTTCAATAATGAGGCGTTGACAAGCAGCATGAGTACGAGCGCTTAATTGGGTTAATAATTTGTATTGTTGACCAGCATCAGTATAAGTAGGCGGCGTATGCAGTAATACCAACGCCTCAAATATGGTTAAATTATAGACGTTATTGTTAGCCATACTTATAACATCGGAACTGGTATTATTTTGACTATGATAAAAAGAGGGCTTCGTTCTATTGACGCTACTGTTACTGTTATCACTACTACTAAAACCGTTGTCAGGCACACTACGCGCGAGGGTAGAAAAGATATCTTCTGGATAATCTGGCTCGGTTATCGGTATTTTAGCTGGTTCCAAAGGCACTAATGGCAAATCCGCAACGACTGAAAAATCCTCAGGCGCAAATAAAGTCATTGGCAAGCCCTGACTACGAACCGTTTGCAGTGCAAGCTTAATTAATGTACGCAGCTTATTTTGATGTAAACCTTTAACGCTTGGATAAATAGGCTGTAAACCCGTATTTACTACCGTCTCGTTACTGCTGATAATTTGATATTCAGGATGATGTATCTGCTTACCGTAGCGGCTCACTTTGACTTCACCGAATAATTGCAGATGGGTACCTAGACACATGGTTTGAGCAAGTCCACGATATACCTTAAAAAAGCGTAGAGATATCGTACCCGTGTCATCATCTACAATCACCGTCATGCCGCTGCGATTGGTATCGACATGCACGACGCGACCAGTAATCATGGCGGCTTGTCCATGAGCCACATCGCCTATTGATACTAAGCGACTACGATCTTCATAGTCGCGTGGCAGATGTAGTAGCAAATCAAAGATACGGGCAATGCCCAATTGCGTCAATTGCTCGGCCACTTTTGGTCCAACACCTGCCAGCGCCGTCACCGGCATATCAAGTGCCAAAACGTCTAGTAAATTTGGTGTAGCAGGGTTAACCGATGTGGGCATCAAAAATCCTAACGATGTTAATATAAATTTTATAGGGTCAAGTGTCTTGTTTAAGAATTCATGCTAGCTTATAAGCTGTCTTATCATGTGATAATGATCAATATTCTGTAACGTGCCTAGCTATACCGCTAAATTATTATGCTAACTAATACCTTATGCTAAGCTATTTCGCCATACAACGTCTAGCTGATTTCTGCGTAACCTATTGATGAATACCCTACTACACCGCTATTTATTCCTCTATGATAATTTTTGATAAGGTTTTTTATGTCCTCTCATTCTATCTGCCACCCTTATTATCATTTTTTATTGACGCTTCGTCTGAGCCTCTTCGCTATATTTGCTATGTTGATGAGTGCTTGTAATAGTTTGACGCCAGTCGCGCCAGCAGATACGTCAGTACCGAACAAACCTACGGTAGCTTTAGTATTAGGTGGTGGCGGTGCAAAAGGTTTCGCTCATGTAGGCGTGATTAAAGCATTAGAAGAGAACGGTATCAAACCGACACTGGTAGTAGGCACTAGTGTCGGGAGCTTAGTTGGTAGCTTATATGCCAGTGGTTATACTACCAAAGAGCTTGAACACTTGGCATTGAACACCACTGATAGTGAGTTGACAGACTTTACTTTATCTAACCAAGGCTTTATCGAAGGTATTAAGCTCAAAAACTTTATTAACACGAATGTTGGTGGACGAACGATAGAAAACTTCCCCATCTCCTTTGCGGCGGTTGCTGCTGATAAAAACACGTTGAAAAAAGCGGTCTTTACCACGGGTGATGTTGGGCTTGCGGTACAAGCATCCTGTAGTGTGCCTAATATCTTTATTGCACCGCGCATCCCTGAAAAAGTCGGCAAAAAATATATTGATGGTGGCGTGGTCAGCTTGGTGCCTGTGGATAGCGCCCGTGATTTGGGTGCCGATATTATCATCGCCGTTGATGTGACTGCTGCTAACGCTAATACATCGACTGTCAATCAAAAACCACACCTCAATTCATTAACCAGCTTTTGGGGCTTTCTTGAAAACAGTTTAATCGCCAATGCAGCCTATAATGCGAAAGCATCTCCAATTAATCATAGCGCTGCATCAATGCGTCATGAGCGTGATAGTGCTGATATTGTGATTATGCCAAATGTCGGTCATATCAGCTCGCTAGATACTAG
>Ga0306868_1000333_pt1 | contig 32494 bp, 26 predicted proteins | sample AntRauTorckE6832_FD_190411 | JGI IMG/M metagenome (GOLD analysis project Ga0306868, IMG submission 190411) | Saline lake microbial communities from Rauer Islands, Antarctica - Metagenome Torckler E6 #832 (v2) (version 2) | ecosystem: Environmental > Aquatic > Non-marine Saline and Alkaline >... | reverse complement strand
GTGCTTGGACTTGCCGAAACTTACGAAAAAGCATTGTATAAAGGATTAATTGGAGCCGGACTGGAAATTCCACGCGAGGGTACAATTCTGGTTACAATTGCAGATAAAGATAAAGATGAAGCTGTAGATTATATTAAAGATTTTGCAGAGCTTGGTTTTAAGATTGCTGCAACTGAAGGAACAGCAGCTGCTTTAAAAGAAAAAGGCCTGGAGGTAGATATAGTTAAAAAATTAGGAGAGGGCTCACCTGATTCGCTGAAGTTGATTGCTGATGATCAGATTGATTTAGTAATCAATACTTTAACCAAGGGAAAGATACCGGAAAGAGATGGATTTAGAATCAGAAGATCTGCGGTGGAGATGGGAATACCATGTTTGACTTCACTTGATACAACCCATGCTATGCTCAAAGTTTTAAAAGAAATTGAACATGGAGAAAAAATAGAATATAAAGCATTACAGGATTATCAAAAATAAAGCTCTTTTATTAAGACCACTGTTAATATAATTATTGATGGTGGTCTTTTTATTTTTAAATAAAATAAAGGATAAATTAGTTTTTTGAAGAACATTTAGTGATACACATTATTAATATGTAAATTTATTAAATATTTAAAAAATAATTATATTTATTGTATATCTTCTAATGTTTGGAGGGGTGAAAATGAAGTATAGACAAGATAGTTTTATAGGTGAAAAACTAATTGAAAATAATTTAATAACAACTTCAGATTTAAATAAGGCTTTGAAAATTCAAGGGGATTCTGGGACTCTATTGGGAGAAATTCTAATAGCGGAAGGTATGGTCAGAGCAATTGACTTTTATCGAATTCTGGCAGAAGAGATTGATTTAACATTTTGTAGTGATGACCTAAAAAAATGCAGTCGTTTTATGGATATTGATTTAATTAAACGTTTTGACTTAGAATGTTATATTACTAGACAATTTCTACCGCTTAAACTGGAAAATAATAAATTAAAATTAATGGTTGTTAAACAGGATGATGAACAGATGTTAAAAGTTATTAAAAGAGAATTTGGTGAAGTAGAATTAGAAATCTTTATAATTACCAACAGAGATTTAAAAACAATCTTAGAAAACATTTATCAAGAAGAAATAGTCCAAGAAGCAGTTGAAGGATTATTTTATCGTCACCCAGAAGAATCTGCATCAAGAGTTTTTACTAAAGGTCAAATGTCTTTTTTTTTATTTTTAACAGCAGCAGCAGTATATTCAATTATTTACTATAGAGAATTTAGTATTAAATTTTTTCTTTATTTTTTTAATTTATTGTTTATGGGGTCAATTTTATTTAAGTTTGTTTTAAGTATAATTGGAGCTCTTCAGGAAAGGAATGATTTCATTTCAGAAGAAGAAATAGAAGCTCTGGATGAAAGAGAACTGCCTATTTATAGTGTTTTAGTTCCGGTATATAAAGAACCCGAAGTTGTTGGTACTTTAATTCAAAATTTAAAAAAATTAGATTATCCAAAGGCAAAACTTGATATTTTATTTTTATTTGAAGAAAATGATTTAGAAACTATCAATAATGCTAAGGAAGCTCATCCTCCTGATAATTGGAATTTTATTTATATACCGAAAAGTCATCCTCAAACTAAACCAAAGGCCTGCAATTATGGTCTTAAAGAGGCTAGAGGTGAGTATTTAACTATCTATGATGCAGAAGATATACCGGAAGCAGATCAGCTAAAAAAAGCATATCTAGCTTTTAAAAAATCTGATGATAATGTAGTTTGTTTTCAATCAGCTTTAAATTATTATAACCGTAAAGATAATCTTTTAACCAGACTTTTCACTTTGGAGTATTCTTACTGGTATGATTATATGTTGCCTGGTTTAGATGCGTTAAAATTACCGATTCCTCTTGGTGGAACTTCAAATCATTTTAAAATGGAAAAATTAAGAGAATTAGGAGGTTGGGATCCTTTCAATGTTACAGAGGATGCTGATCTTGGAATTAGAGCAAATGCCAGAGGTTATAAAGTCGGTATTTTAAATTCTACAACTTATGAAGAAGCTAATAATAGAATTAAAAATTGGATTAACCAAAGATCACGTTGGCAAAAAGGATATTTGCAGACATTTTTAGTTCATAATCGTCATCCTTTTAAATTCATTAATAATGTTGGCTTGCGAGGTTGGTTTACTTTACAAATTTTTATAGGGGGCAGTGTTTTATCTCATTTAGTTGCTCCATTTTTTTGGCTTTTGTTTTTATTCTGGTTATTAAGCGGTATGGCTTTTGCTTCAGAATATCATGTTGGATTTTTATTATATCTTTCACTTTGGAATTTGTTATTTGGCAATTTTTTAGGTATTTATTTATCTATTATGGCAGTTTTTAAAAGAAAATATTATGATTTAGTTATTTATGCTCTATTAAATCCATTTTATTATTTATTACAATCATATTCAGCTTGGAAGGCCTTAAAACAGCTCTTTTTTAATCCTTTTTACTGGGAAAAAACTGAGCATGGTCTGACAGATAAAGAGGTGGGTGATGAGATTGATCTTTAAATTGATAATTTTTTCTTATGCAAATTATCTTTTAACTGAATATTTTAGAGAAAAAGAAACAGCTTATCTTTTTTTAGGTAGCATTACGACAGCTTTAGTCTATCTTTTACTGCCAGAGTTTATAATTATATTTCCCTTTTATCTAATCATTTTCTTTTTTGCATTAGATGAAAAAGAAAAGAAGAAAAGACTAGCACAGTTATTAACCTTTTCAATGCCAACCCTAGCAGCAGTATTTTCTTTAAGTTATATTAGCTGGGTTTATGGTTATGGAATGCGTTTGATATATTTAAGTGGAAGTATCTTTGATCTCTCCAAAGAGGGAGTTTTTAGTCTGAATTTTAAATTGTTTTTAGTAAATTTAAGCAAAAACATTCCAATAATAGTATTGATATATCTATTTATTTTATTATGGCTTTTATTTAAGAAAAGTCCTTTTCGAGTTTATATTTATCTCTATTTATCACCAATATTATTATATATCGCTTATTCTTATCTGTACGGAATTAATGCTGGCATTATTTTTTATGTGCCAATGTTACTTTTATCTTTGTATTTTTTCATAATTTTTTCAGAAGATTTTTCTCTGTCAATGCAGCGATTTTTCTATGTGTTTTTATTGATTAATTTTGTGATTTTATCTCTTTATTTATTAGCTATAATTACAATAGTACCAACTTTTGAAATAAAATTAATAGAACTTTTAAGTAAACAATTAAACCCGATTTTAATTTATTTTAGAGAATATGCAGTTGAAAATTGGCCTGGACCAGGAATTGAATTAATAAGACATTTTTATTTCAAATAAAAGTGGAAATTTATAAATAATATTGATTTCAGGTGGTGATTAAAATTAAAATAGCACTTATAATGGCAGGTGGTAGTGGATCCCGTTTTTGGCCTTTGAGCAGAAAAGACAAACCAAAACAATTTTTAAAAATTAATAGTGATAAAAAAAATCTTTTAGAACAAACAGTAGAAAGAATTAATACTATAATACCTAAAGAACAAATATTTATTGCAACAAATAAGTGTTATGAAAAATTAGTAAAAGAAACGATAGATTGTATCGCAGAACAAAATATAATATTAGAAGAAGTTATTAAAAATACCGCTCCTGCAATTACAATGGCAGTTTTAAAAATTGAAAATATTTATCCTGACTCAACAATTTTTATTTTACCTTCAGATCATTTAATAAAAAAAGAAGATAATTTTACAAATCTTTTATTAAAAGGTGCAGAAATTGTTGAAGAAAAAAATAATTTTTTGACTATTGGAATCAAACCCGATTATCCTGAAACTGGCTATGGATATATTCATTCCCAAAAAAATAAATTGATATATAATAATCAAGAATATTATAAAGTTAAAGAATTTAAAGAAAAGCCAGATCATGAGACTGCCAAAAAATATTTAGAAGTTGGCAATTATTACTGGAATTGTGGGATTTATATAACAAATTCTAAAAAATTATTAAATGAAATAGAAAAAAAAATATTTTCATTATATAAAGATTGCAAAATGATTATGGAAATAAGTAATTACAAAAACTTATCTGAGATTAAAGATCAAAATAAAGAAATGAAAATAAAAGAGCTCTATAATAATTTAGAAAATATCTCAATAGAATATTCTGTAATCGAAAAATTAAAAGATATTTATTTGTTAAAAGCTGATTTTATCTGGGATGATTTGGGGAGTTGGAAGTCTTTAGATAGAGTAAAAGAAAAAAATGAAAACAATAATATTATTGTGGGCGAACATCTGGGTATAGACACAAATGATTCAATAATCTATAGTTGTAGTTGTAATAAAATTGTAACTACAATTGGTGTTAAAAATCTAATAATAGTTAATACAGGAGATGCAGTTTTAATATGTGACAAGGAAAAGGCTCAAGATATTAAAGAACTTAGAAAATTAATTGAAAATGAAAAAAAAGATGAATATCTTTAAAATAACCTTGACTTCAATTATTAGTTCTGATAAAATTAATTCAAATAAAATAATGATTCTTTAAATTAGTCCAGAGAGGCTAGTAAGGGAAAATATAAATTTTAGCAACCTTCTTACTATGCCGTGAGAAGGTTATTTTTTTGCCGCTAGATATATTATCCCCAAAGAGGAGGTAATTTTTTTTGGATAAGACAGAAATGAAGACTAAAAAAGAACTGATCGATTCAGCAGCCATGGGTCGTGCGATTACAAGAATTGCTCATGAGATTTTAGAAAAGAATAAAGGAACTGAAGATTTAGTTTTAATTGGAATTAGAACTAGAGGTGTGCCCCTCGCCGAAAGATTGGCAGCAAAGATTGAAGAAATTGAAGGGATTGAAGTTAAAACCGGAATTCTGGATATCACACTTTACCGTGATGATCTCTCAACTGTAGCTCAGCAGCCGATTGTACACCGGACAGAAATACCTTTTGATATCACCGGTAAAAAGGTTGTACTAGTTGATGATGTATTATATACTGGTAGAACTGTAAGAGCAGCACTTGATGCACTTATTGATCTGGGACGACCTTTACAGATTCAGCTGGCAATCATGATTGATCGAGGTCATCGTGAGCTTCCAATTAGAGCAGATTTTGTTGGTAAAAATCTACCAACTTCTAAAGAGGAAGTTGTAGATGTAAACTTTAAAGAAATTGACGAAAAAGATGCAGTTTTACTGCTGGAAAAAAGCTAAAAGAGTAATAATTAAATATTGTATCCTTTAAATTGGTCCAGAGAGGCCGGTAAGGAATTAACTCAGCAAAACTCTATCACTGTCAAAGTGGATAGAAAATGCTTAAAGAAGCTAAACTCCTTATCAGTCAATCTGGTAGGGAGTTTTTTTAATATCTAATAAGTTTAATGTTAAAAAAAGAGGGAATCTGACAAAAAGTTTTTCAATAATTTTATAACACCCAGGAGGTATAAAATGAAAATTTTAAAACAAAGTCAAGAAAATTTAGCTCAGCTTAAAGAAGATGGAATTACAAGGCACCGATTATTTATACTGGCCTTACAGCACATGTTTGCTATGTTTGGATCAACAGTACTGGTACCAGCACTAACAGGCTTAAATCCTGCAGTTGCACTTTTTACTTCAGGACTCGGAACACTGATTTTTCACTTAATTACAGGCGGAAAAGTGCCGGCTTATCTTGGTTCTTCCTTTGCTTTTATCGCTCCTATTATTGCGGCTCAAAATCAATTTGGTAGAGATGGAGCGATGCTTGGAATTATTACAGTAGGTCTTGTTTATGCCCTAATGTCACTGGTAATCAGGCTGCTAGGAACGGAATTTTTCCGAAAATTACTGCCGCCAGTAGTTGTAGGTCCTGTGATCATCACAATCGGACTCGGTCTTGCACCAACAGCTAAAGATATGGCTTCAGAACATTTACTGGTAGCCTTTGTTACTCTAGCAATCGCAGTCGGAGTCAGTGTTTTTGCCAGGGGAATTATTAAAGTCATTCCGATTTTACTCGGAATCATTGGCGGCTATACCTTTGCTGGCTTTTTAGGACTTGTAGATTTTGCACCGGTGATGGAAGCTTCCTGGATTGCGCTACCTAAGTTTGCCCTACCAACAGTCAGTGGTAACTTAAAAGCAATTTCTCTTGTAGCACCAATTGCCTTAGTCACAATGGTTGAGCACTTAGGTGATGTTGTCGCTATCAGCTCCACAGTTAAAAAAGACTTTATAGAAGAACCTGGCTTACATAGAACCCTCCTGGGTGATGGGATTGCAACCTTAGTTGCTGGTCTTTTCGGTGGCCCACCTAACACAACTTATGGTGAGAATGTAGGAGTTTTAGCTCTGACAAAAGTATATAATCCAATGATTATTCAACTGACAGCTGTGATAGTAATCTTAAGTTCTTTCGTTCAAAAAGTTGGAGTCTTAATTCAGACTATCCCAACAGCAGTAATGGGAGGAATAGTTTTCTTACTCTTTGGTATGATAGCTTCAATCGGCCTCAGAACCTTAGTTGAAAATGAAGTTGACCTTTCTAAAAATAGAAACTTAGTCATTGTCTCAGTAACCCTGGTAGTTGGAATTTCTAATCTAACCCTAAATTTTGCCGGACTGGAATTTGGCGGTATGGGACTAGCAGCTATAGTAGGAATAGTAATGAATCTAATCTTACCAGCAATGGAAAAGGAAGATGATGTAGAAGAAATTGATGAAGAACTAAATCAAGAGTCAGAATTAAGATATGAAGCTAACTAAAAAATCCAGCAGGAGGTAAGTAGATGAGTTTAAAAAGAAAAGATTTTTTGGGACTTTATGATGTGTCCAAAGAAGAAATTAATGAAATTCTGGATACTGCAGTTGCCATGAAAGATATTTTAACCAGAACAGTTAAAAAAGTTCCAACATTGCGTGGGAAGACGGTAATCAATCTATTTTATGAACCTTCAACCAGAACTAAGTTTTCTTTTAATCTGGCAGCAAAAAGGCTGAGTGCAGATGTGATGAGTATTTCTAAATCTTCCAGCAGTATTGCTAAAGGGGAGAGTCTACTGGATACAGCAAAGACAATGGAAGTTATGGGAGCAGATGTAGTAGTTATCAGACACAGTGCTCCTGGAGCAGCAAAATTTCTGGCTGAAAATATTTCTGCAAGTGTATTAAATGCAGGTGATGGTGCTCATGCTCATCCAACCCAGGCTCTACTTGACATTTACAGTATTAAAGAAAAACTGGGACAGATTGCAGGGCTGAAAGTCTTAATTGTAGGAGATATTGCTCACAGCCGGGTAGCACGTTCAAATATCTGGGGCTTAAATAAACTGGGAGCTCAAGTTGCGGTTGCCGGACCTCAGACTTTAATTCCGAGGGAAATAGAAAAAATGGGAGTTGAGGTTTATACCGACCTTGATCAGGCTCTAGAAAATGTAGATGTGGTTAATATTTTAAGAATTCAGATGGAAAGACAGGAGAGCGGACTCTTTCCCTCGATCAGAGAATACAGAGAAATATATGGAATGAATGCAGAACGCCTGGAGAAAATCGGCAAAAAAGCAATGATCATGCACCCCGGTCCGATGAACAGAGGTATAGAAATTGAAAGTTCAGTTGCAGACAGCTCACAGTCAGTAATCACAGAACAGGTTAAAAACGGTGTCGCAATTAGAATGGCACTGCTTTACTTACTGGCCGGGAGGGAGATAGATAATGAAAACCTTAATTAAAAATGGAAGAGTTTATGATTCTGAAAATGGGCTTGATGGAAAATATGATATTTTAATTGAAGGCAACAAAATTTTTGAGATAAATGAGGATATTAAAAATCATGGCTATCAGGTTATAGAAGCTGAAGGCAAAATTGTTATTCCTGCCTTAATCGATATGCATACTCACTTAAGAGAACCTGGTTATGAAGAAAAAGAAACAGTCAAGACTGGCTGTGAGGCAGCGGCTGTGGGAGGTTTTTCTGCAGTAGCAGCAATGCCCAATACAAAACCGATTGCTGATAATCCGGCAGTAGTTGAGCACTTAAAACTTAAATCAGAACAGGCAGCAGTTCGGGTCTATCCAATCGGCAGCATTACTCAGGACAGTAAGGGAGAGACTCTTTCGGAAATTGGAACTCTGGTTAAAACTGGAGTTAAAGCTCTTTCTGATGATGGAAACCCGGTTATGAATTCGGAAATTATGCGCCGGGCAATGGAATATGCATCTGCCTTTGATCTACCAATTATTGACCACTGTGAAGATAAAAATTTATCACAGGATGGAGTAATGCACGAAGGCTATTATTCTACAATTTTTGGGCTGAAAGGAATTCCGGCAGCAGCTGAAGAAATTATGGTGGCCCGGGATATAGTGCTGGCAGAGATGACAGGAATTCACCTGCACATAGCACACTTAAGTACAGAGGGAAGCTTAAACCTGGTTAAGGAAGCAAAGGCCAGAGGAGTCAATGTAACTTTTGAAGTCACACCTCACCATTTATTATTGACTGATAAGGCTTTAGGAAATTATAATCCTGACACTAAGGTCCACCCTCCACTGCGTTCAGAAAGAGATAAAAATATTTTAGTTGAAGCTTTAAAAGCAGGCGAGATAGATGTTTTAGCAACAGATCATGCCCCTCATACTTTTGAAGATAAGCTGGGAGAATTTGATTATGCAGCTTTTGGAATTTCTGGACTGGAAACAGCACTTTCACTTTTATATGATAATTTTATTAAAACAGAAATGATCGACTGGGATGATTTACTCAGAATGTACTATTACAAGCCGGGTAAAATATTAAAAATTGAGTCTGAAGGTTTAAAACAGGGATCCAGAGCCGATCTTTTAATTTTCAATCCTGAGCGAGAATGGAAAGTTGATAAGAATAATTTCAAATCTAAAGGTAAAAACACCCCTTTTGCAGGTCAGAAGTTAAAAGGTAAAAACGAAATGACATTTGTCGGTGGTAAGCTAGTTTATGATGACCGAGGAGGCAAAAATGAAATACTTTATTGATCAGCTGCACCAGAAAATGGAAGCAAAGAATTCTAGAATTTGTGTTGGTCTTGATCCTCATTTGGAACTGATACCGGAAAATATTCTGGCAGCTGAACTTTTAGATGATTTAGAGGCTAATCAAAAGGAAATTGCTGCAGCAGTTTTAAGATTCAATCAGGATTTGATTGATGCAGTTGCTGATATGACAGCAGTTGTAAAGCCTCAGATGGCATTTTATGAAAAACTGGGAGTGCCGGGAATGGAAGCTCTCTGGCAGACTATGGCCTATGCTAAAAGCAAAGGACTGCTGGTGCTGCTTGATGGAAAACGGAATGATATCGGTTCAACAGCAGGGGCTTATGCAGAGGCTTATCTTGAAAATAAGAAAATTAAAGTGGATTCAATTACAATTAACCCTTATTTAGGTCGAGACGGAGTACTTCCTTTTTTAGAAAATAAGGAAAAGGGAGCCTTTGCTCTGCTTAGAACTTCTAATCCATCTGCAGTTGACATTCAGGATCTTAAGCTGGATGACGGCAGGACAGTTTATCAGGCTGTTGGAGATTTTCTGCAGGAACTCGGCAGAGATTATATTGGTGACTGCGGTTATTCAAATCTGGCAGCAGTAGTTGGAGCAACTTATCCCAAAGAATTAAAGGAAATCAGAGCTCAGCTTGATTCAGTATTTTTCCTTATTCCTGGTTTTGGAGCTCAGGGTGGAGGAGCAGCAGATATTAAGACCGGTTTTGACAGTGAGGGCAGAGGAGCAGTTGTCAACTCTTCTCGCGGCATTAATTTTGCCTACCGCAAAGATGAATATGCCCATTTTGGAGCAGATAATTATGCTAAGGCAGCAAGAGCAGCAGCGGAGAAAATGAAAAATGAAATCAATGAAGTTGTGAAATAAATTACTTTAACCAGGTACAAAACAGCTGTTTTGTACCTGGTACCAAGAGGAGGCAAAAATGTTTAAAATTATTGCTAATAATGAAGTTGGCCCCGGAATTTTCCAGCTGATATTAAATTATGATCAACTGCCGCAGAAGCCAAAGCCGGGACAGTTTTTTAATATTAAAGTCAGTCAGTCTGGAAGTGATGATCCACTTTTGAGAAGACCTTTTAGTATTTTTGATTTTGATGCAGCAGAGAAAAAAATCGAATTTATTTATCGAGTGGTTGGAAAGGGAACAAAAATTCTTTCCAAATTAGAAAAAGAAACTGAACTTGATGTACTGGGACCTCTTGGAACTCCATTTTCTTTAAATGAAAATAAAGGGAATGTACACTTAATTGGTGGAGGAATGGGAATTGCTCCTTTATATTATCTGGCTAAAAAGTTAAAAAGCAGTAAACAGAAGGTTTATCTTGGGGCAGCAAATCAGGCAGAACTTAATTTTTTTGAAGAAAAGTTTAAGGGGCTGGGAGTAGAATTACATCTGGCGGCAATGGAAGAAAAGCTTGAGATCAGAGGTTCAGCTCTTGTACTCTGGTTAAATTATCTTGAAAAAAATACTCCTGATTATGTTTACACCTGTGGGCCGGAAAAAATGCTGGCAGCAGTTGAAAAAGAGGCACTCAAAAATAATATTGGGGGCCAACTTTCTGTAGAAAAAAGAATGGGCTGTGGAATCGGAGTCTGTTTATCCTGCAGCTGTGAGACAAGAGAAGAAGATCAGAAAAATAAAAGGGCCTGTGTAGAGGGGCCAGTTTTTGGACTCGGGGAGGTAATTCTCAGTGCCTGAAAAGCAGATGAAGAAAAGAAAGAAGAAGCTAAGTAAATCAGATTTAGATTTATCGGTAATCATGAAGTCAAAGCAGAAAGCAGAAAACAAAAACTTAAATTTAAAAAACCCTTTAATTACAGCCTCTGGCACCTGTGGTAATGGGAAGGAACTTGCAGATTTTTATGACATCAATCAGCTGGGAGCTTTTACAACTAAGGGAATTACAGTTGAAGCTCAGCCGGGAAACAAAACTCCAAGGATAGCTGAAACTTCAGCCGGAATTATCAATTCAATTGGTCTGGAAAACCCGGGAGTAGAAAATTTTATTAGAGAAATTCTGCCGGAGACTGAAAATTATACTCTTCCTATTCTAGCTAATATTTCTGGCTACAGTGAGCAGGATTTTATAAGCCTGGCGGAGAAATTAGAAGGAAGAGAAGAACTAGCAGGAATTGAGGTCAATCTTTCCTGTCCCAATATTAAAGGTGGGGGCATGGTTTTTGGAACTGATCCGGAAAAAGTATTTGAGATTACTAAAAAAGTAAGAGAAGTTTATTCTGGTTATATCATTGTTAAACTGACTCCCAATATAACTGATATCATTGAGACTGCTCTGGCAGCCGAAAAAGCTGGAGCTGATGCAGTGGCGATGATAAATACTTTATCAGCTATGAAAATTGATATTGATCAGCAAAAACCGCTTTTAGCCAACACCTTTGGCGGCCTTTCCGGGCCAGCAGTGCGACCGGTAGCAGTAAAAATGGTTTATCAGACTTATGAAAAAATTGGAATTCCAATTTTAGGTCTGGGAGGGGTTCGCAGCGGCAGTGATCTGATTGAATTTATGTTAGCTGGAGCCACAGCAGTTGGAATTGGAACAGTTAATATGATTGACCCAATGGCTGGCCCCAGAATAATTGGAGAAATCAAGGAATACATGTTAAAACATCAGATTCCGGATTTGAGCTCAATTATTGGAGCAGCACATTAAGTTTTAAAATTTTTTGGACTAATTAATTGGATTCTTTAACTGAAATTTATAATTATTTAAATTTATTACTAGGAGTGGATTAAATGACAAAGGAAGAAATCAGAGAATTATTAGTAGAAACAGATGTGATTCAGGAGGGTCATTTTGTTTTGAGTTCAGGCCGCCATGCTGATATTTATATGCAGTGTGCTAAAGTTTTACAGTACCCGGAACATGCAGCAATTCTGGCAGCTGAAATTGCAGAAAAGTGGGAAGATGAAACAATAGATGTAGTTATTGGTCCTGCTCTGGGTGGAGTTGTATTATCCTATGCAGTAGCAGAAGAGCTGGGAGTTCGCTCAATTTTTAGTGAGCGCAAAAATGGTGAGATGAAGATCAGACGCGGTTTTGAGTTGAATCCTGGCGAAAAGGTGCTGGTAGTAGAAGATGTAGTGACTACAGGTGGATCAGTCAAAGAGGTATTAGCAGTTTTAGAAGAGCTTGACGTAGAAATAGTGGGCTTAAGTTCAATAGTTGACCGCAGCAATGGTCAGGTTAAATTTAACTATGATTTTAAGGCGCTGCTCCCGGTCGATATTAAATCATATAAGGCAGGACAGTGTAAATTATGTGAAGATAATGTACCAATTACTCGTCCGGGAAGCAAAGAAAAATAATTTTAGTTCAAATAAATTCCAGAATGCAAGAAATTAGTTCCCGCTTTCTAGCGGGAATTTCATTTTATATTAAAGTAATTTGATAAGGATTGTCTGCTGTCAACAAAAATAATTATAAAACTTAGCTTGTGAATATAAAGACAAATTCTTAGAAGCAATGTATAATTATAACTGTAATCTATTTTGTGAAAATATTATTATGTTCACAGAGTTATAAAAAATTTAATTAAAATTCAAGGAGGAATTATTTATGGCAAGTGAAGCAGCAGCCGCGAAAAAGAGTAACTGGCTGAAAATTATTATTTTTGTTGCAGTAATTGCAGCTGTAATTATCACTGTAAGACAATTGGGATATATGAAATATTTACAGAGTCCACAGCTACTAAAAGAGGCAATTGATGGATTAGGATTTTGGGGACCTATAGTATTTATACTTTTATGGGTGGCCTCAGCTGTATTTTTCTTACCGGGAGCAGCTCTTGGTATTGTGGGTGGAATTTTATTTGGCCCCTGGATGGGAACATTATATACAGCCTTAGGTGCGACAATTGGCGCAGTAGCTGCCTTTTTAGCAGGAAAATATGTAGCCAGAGATATGGTTCAAAGTTTAATTCAAAAAAATCCTAAACTTAAAAAAATTGATGAGGGTGTTAAAAAAGAAGGCTGGCGTTTTGTAATGTTAACCAGATTAGTTCCAGTTTTTCCTTATAATGCTCAGAACTATGTTTATGCTATGACAGCAATTAAATTACCTGTTTATGCCTTAACCACCTTTGTTTTTATGTTACCTGGAGTTTTTGCATTTTCATTTGCCGGTGGAGCGGTAACAGCTGGCGGCAGTCCGGTAAAAATTATTGCTTATCTGGCAGTTGCAGGTGTGGCTTTATTTGCAATTTCTTTAATTCCAAAATATTTAAAGAAAAAGCACGGAGATGTATTGGAAGAAGATGAATAAATAATAATAAAATTAATTTACTAAGCTCTCCTTAACTGGAGAGCTTTTTATTTGCAATTAAGCTGTGAAATACTTATAATTAAAATCAGAAATGAAAATTATAAAAGGAGCAGTGATAATAAATGCAGAATTACGATTTTGTTCATTCCTGTATTCGGGTTATGGACTTAGAAAAGTCAATTGAGTTTTACAAAGATGCTTTAAATCTTAAGGAAAGTTCTCGTAAAGATTTTCCGGAAGATGAGTTTACTCTGGTTTATCTAACCGATCAAAATGAAAGTTTTGAGCTGGAATTAACCTATAATTATGATCAGGAAGAACCTTACACAATTGGTAACGGCTACAGCCATCTTGCAGTTGTGGTTGATGATTTAGAAAAATCTTATCAGCGCCACAAAGAGGCCGGTTATCAGGTCGGAGATTTAAAAAGCTTGAGTGAAGGTTCATCAGGTTATTATTTCATTACAGATCCAGATGGCTATCGAACGGAGGTAATAGCGAGATAATTGGTACCGGGTACTTGTAAAAAAATGGAATTAAAAACCAAAATAATAAACCTCAAAAAGGCTCAACTTCTGACAGCAGATCCAGTGGTTGAGCTTATTTTTTTATTTTTTTATCTACAATTTTCTTAAATTCTTTTAATTCTTCTAAAGTCTTTTCAGACTCTGATTTCTGGTAAAGATAATCCCAGTCAATATCTTCATAATTTAAATAGATCATACCAACAATCCATGAACTTCCAGAGCAAAATCAAGCTGATCGTATGTCCAGTATTTCCCTTCTTTTTTAAACCCCAACTCTTCAATGATTGGATTAATTTCTTTAATGCTGGCTTGAGTTATCAGGTCAACATCCATAGTACTATAACCACCGGCAGTATAAAATTCAACAGCCTGCCCTCCAACAATAATCGGACGAATATTAATTTCTTTTAGTGCTTCAGTTATGACTGCTGTCAGAGCTATATTTTTGTATAGCTTATCTTTATTAGAATTAACTATTTTTTCAATTTTAGATTTTAAAAAACTAATATCCATAATGACCTCCTTAAAAATTTTTGATTTCAAATAAGAACTAACTATTTATTTGAATCTATACTGATGTTTACCAACTTTTTCAATCATTTTTTCTTTTCTTTTTTTAGCAAGTTGATAAAGCAAAAATTGTTTATCCTGACTGCGGCTGCGTTTGGAGCTGGCCTTTGGTTTTGACAGCTGATCTCGAAGCTCTAAAATATTAATTTTTGCTTCTTTTCTTTTTTTATTATATTCTTCAAAATTAATTTTACGCATTTTAAGAACCTCCTCATAAAATCACATTAATTATAGCAATTAGTCATAAAAGAAAGACTAAATCCCAAGTATAAAATCATAAAAATTTTGTTCATGCTGATTCAACTGATAATCTTTTCTTTTAATCAAAGAATAGTTAAAATTAAGCAGCTCAGTTTTTTCAGAATTTATGTCTATTATTTTTAACATCTCTTTTTTCAATTCAGACTTAATAGAGCTTTTTGGTAGAAAGCCCAAAGTTGTTCCATTGATTATCGACTGTTTAGTAATATTAACTGAGTTACTGACTAATGATATATTTAAACTATTAATATTTATTCCAATTTCAGTTAAAAAATTATTAATTAAATTATAAGCACTCGAATCTTTTTCCCGCATTATAATTGGAATCTCTTTCAATTCTTTTTCTGTAATAAGCTCCTGTTCAAATTCAGTGGAAGCACATAAAACCAGGCTGTCTTCAAAAAAATCGTATTTATCTATATATGGACATTCATCACAATTTTTCTCAAAAAAGAGGTGGTCACAGTTTTCCATTCCAGCCAGAATTCCAAGATTATAGTCATGTTTTAAAACATTATTTAAGACATCAGAAGAATTAAAAGTATCAATTTTAACCCGCAGATTATTATAATTTTCTTCAAAATTGTGGATTTTTGAGGCGAAATAAAAAGAACCAAAATTTTGGCAGGCAGCAATAACCAGGTGTTTATTCTTATTTTTGATTTTTTCGATTTCATTATACAGATTTTCTTCTAAATGCAGAATTGTTTCTGCATAATCAAAGACCTTCTGACCGATCTCTGTTAAAATAACTCCCTTATTTGATCTTTTGAGAAGAGGTAGCGTAAAATTTTCCTCTAATTTCTGCAGCTGCTTACTTAAGCCCGGTTGAGTAATATGAAGAGCTTCACTTGCTTTAGAGATGCTTTTACATCTTGCTGTGTAGTAAAAAGATTTTAGATATTCGATCTTCACTTAATTTTTCCCCTCTCATATATCAATGATTTTGTATATAACAGTCTGTTATAGAACATAACAAAGATTCATTTTCTTACTCTCAATTACTATTATATAATAATTAATGTAATCAGTAAATGATTGATAAAGTTTTGAACTGGGAGGGGATAGTTTAAATTTAATATTCTAGGACAGATATTTTTTTGATTATTTTTGAGAAATAAAGTACAAAGCATTTATTTTTTTATAAAATTTAATGAGGAGAGATAAAATTGAGAACAGGGGATAAAATTAATAAAAAGCAGTTGGGAGCAGCTCTCATAGTAATCTTGATTTTAGTTTTTGGGGGAAACATACTGTCTGATATTAGTCCTAAATTAGGCTTATCTTTAATTACTGGACTATTTTTTGGTTATATTTTGACAAGAGCTAGATTTGGTTTTGCAGGTGGTGTAAAAAAGATATACATAACTGGAGAAGGCAGCTTAACAAAGGCACTTTTAGTAATGTTTGCAGTAACAATTATTGCAATGGCCGGTCTGCAGTGGGCAGCTGCAGCTGATGGAGCTGTAGTAAAATATTTAGTTGAAGGAAATGCAGTAAAAATACCGGCTACTGGATCTGTTAAAACTTTAAGCCTGGCTACAATAGTTGGTGGATTTATTTTTGGTGTTGGAATGATGCTTGCAGGTGGCTGTGCTTCAGGAACACTAACTGATCTCGGTGAGGGAGCTTTTCGCTCGGCAATTGCCCTCTTATTTTTTGCAGTTGGTTCAGTTCCGGGCTTAACTGCTCGCTATGCATTTGACCAGTCAGCCTTAGCTGATTTTTCTACAATTGTATATCTGCCTAATCATTTCGGCTATATTGGGGCTACAGTCATCTCACTTTTACTGCTTTTAGTTCTTTATATGATAACCAGAAAATATGAGAGTTTTAGGCGCAGTGAAGGACATTTTGAAGAATTAGAATATGAAGAAAGGGATCTACCTTTAGAGGAAAATGAAACTGACAGTTTCTTCAGTTTTAAAACCTATCATAAATTTTTTATGGAAAGATGGAGCTTTATGACAGGTGGTTTATTAATTGCTCTAATGTTTATCTTTGTGGTTAATACTACAGGTAAGGACTGGGGAGTAACTTCTGCTTATGCCAGATGGGGAGTTTCTATTTTTGACAGTCTTGGCTTTGATATGACAGGACCCGCCTTTGCATCTTATTATGAGGCTGTTCAGCAGGGCTTACTTAATGATGGAGGAACTATCAGAAATATTGCAATCATCTTTGGGTCAGCAATTGCATTCCTACTTGCTGGTAAATTTAAATTTGATTTTAATTTCAATTTGAAAGATGCAGGCTATTATGCTTTTGGAGGTCTTTTAATGGGTTTTGGAGCCAGAATGGCTAAAGGCTGTAATATCGGAGCTTTATATTCTGCAATTAGTAATTTTTCTCTTAACGGCTGGGGATTTTTAATTGCCTTAAGTCTCGGTGGGATTTTTGCTTTAAAAGTTTTTGCAGGTAAGGTTAATCTCATTCCAGCTAGTAGATATCAGGCAGAGGAAGAAAGTGCAGAAAAATTGTCAGCTTAAAAATCTGATTGGTCAAAATTAATAATATAATATTTTAGTAACAATAAAATATAGAAATTACAGGAGGAATAAAATATGAGTAAAAAGATTTTAGTTGTTGGTGGAGTAGCCGGGGGAGCAGGAACAGCTGCCAGAGCAAGAAGACTAGATGAAGATGCAGAGATTATTATGTTTGAAAGAGGTCCACATGTTTCTTTTTCAAACTGTGCTTTACCCTATCATTTAAGTGGAGTTGTTAAAGACTGTGATGATTTAGTTTTAATGTGTCCTTCTAAGTTTGCTGAACAGTACAATATTGATGCCAGAGTTAACAATGAAGTATTGAGTATCAATAGAGAAGAAAAAACTATTGAAGTAAAAAACTTAGAAGCTGGTGAAAAATATACTGAAGACTATGATAAATTAGTTTTATCTCCAGGAGCCAACCCAATTAAACCTGGAAGTATTAAAGGAGTAAACAATGACAATGTATTTACTATCCGTAATGTAGTAGATATTGATAAATTAAATCAATATGTTGAAAAAAATGATGTAGAAAATGTGGCAGTAATTGGTGCCGGCTATATCGGGGTTGAAATTGCTGAAAACTTTATTCACTCTGATAAAAATGTTGCTTTAGTAGAAGCCATGGATCAGGTATTACAGCCTCTAGATTTTGATATGGCTCAGATTTTGCAGAAAGAACTGCATGATAATGGAGTAAATGTAGTAGTCTCTGATCCTTTAACTGAGGTTCATGATGATCATGTTGTTTTGAAATCCGGTAAGAAGATTGATGCTGAAGCAGTTGTTTTAGCTATTGGTGTTAGTCCAGAGACTGAGCTGGCTGAAGATGCAGGACTTAAAATCGGAGAAACCGGTGGAATTGAAGTAAATCACAACTATGTAACCAGTGACCCAGATATTTATGCTGTGGGAGATGTAATCGAAGTCTATTCTAAGATTGCCCGCTCTAAAACAAGATTACCACTGGCCGGACCCGCTCAGAGACAGGCTCGTGCTGCAGCAAACCATATCTACAATATTCCTAATAAAAATAATGGTGTAATTGGTTCATCTGTAATTAGAGCTTTTGATTATAATGCAGCCACAACCGGTTTAAATGAAAAACAGCTAAAAGATGCAGGTATTTCTTATGATTTTGTTTATGTGATTCCAACTGACAAGGTTGGCTTAATGCCTGATGCTAATCCTTTACATTTTAAATTGTTATACGAAGTACCAACCGGTAAGGTATTGGGTGCTCAGGCAATTGGTGAGGGTAATGTAGATAAGCGGATTGACGTGATAGCAACAGCTATTTTAATGGATGCTACAGTTGAAGATTTAACAGAATCAGAACTGGCTTATGCACCACTTTTTTCAACTCCCAGAAATGCAGTTAACCAGGCTTCTTTAGTTGCTACTAATCTGATCAATAATCGTTTCCGCCAGATACCTGTAACTGAGGTCAGAGAATTAGTTGAAAATGATGCTTTTATTGTTGATGTTCGCGAAAAAGATGAATATCAAGAAGGACATTTAGTTAATTCAGTTAATATTCCTTTAAGTGAATTAAGAGAAAGAACAAATGAAATTCCTAAAGATCAGCCAGTATATTTACACTGTCGTTCAGCTCAGAGAAGTTATAACGCTTGTCTTGCTTTACAGGGCAGAGGTTATGATAATGTGGTTAATATCTCAGGTTCATTCCTCGGTATCTGCTTTTATGAGTATTTCGTAGATCAGACAACTGATCGCGATAAAATTGTAACAGAGTATAACTTCGAATAAAAGTTTGGCTAAGATGATAAATTAATAAAATAAAAAAGAAATTGTAAAAGCCCGTTTGGCTGGAGTTTAAGCTCTTCAGCTTAACGGGCTTTTTAATTCCTGTCAAAATAGCCAGCTGATAAATTGTGAAATTATCTAAGTACCTGGTACCTTTGGTAATTTCGTTAGCTTTTTTAAAATAAAGGCAGGTAAAGACACCAATTATCTTGAATAATACTAAGTAGAGAAAGAATTTGGATTAAATAAAAATAGAAAGTGAAAGGAAGATTTATTTGTCAAAAAAAAATACATATTTAGCTTTATTTTTAAAATCAATTCCGATTGGACTGGCTAATACTCTGCCCGGTGTCAGCGGGGGAACTATAGCCTTAGTTTTAAATATTTATGAGACCTTAATTAATGCAATCAAAGATATTAAAGTTAAGAAACTGGTCTTTATTGGACTGGGAGCTGTTGTTGGAGTTTTTATTGGCTCAGCAGTAATAACTGATCTTTATCAAAATCAGCCGCTGATTGTAAATTATTTTCTCTTTGGTCTGGTAATTACTTCAGCTCATTCTACATATAAAAAAATTGGTCATTTAAGCTTTTTAAAACTTCTTGTTATGCTTTTAGCATTTGCTTTTGCTCTCTTTTTCGCCAGAGAAATCCAGTTTGGATTTATGAATGCAGAAGGTTTAATGCTTTTTTTTATTGCCGGTTTTTTTGGTAGTGTGGCAATGATTCTGCCTGGAATTAGTGGTGGGACTCTTTTAATTTTAATGGGCGTTTATCACCCGGTTTTAAATGCAATCAATAATTTTGATCTTTTAATTTTAATTGTTTTTGGGGCTGGAGTAGCAGCTGGTTTATTAGTTTTTGCCTGGCTTTTTTCCTATTTACTGCAGAAACATCAAAAAGAAATAATGGTTATTTTGACCGGTCTAATTCTCGGCTCTTCTGCAGCTGTATTTCCAGCTCGATTTAATATTGGAGGACTGGCAGCCTTTGCAGCTGGTGCTGTTATAATTATTATTCTAGAAATTATTGGTCAGAATACTTAATTATATGGAGCAAGCTCTACCTATATTTTTATTCTTTGGCTGGTAAGTTTCATTAGATACTAGAAAGTGAATTTAAATTAAAAATAAATTAAGGATGAAAAATATGGAACTTAAAAACAATTTAAATTTTAAATATTACAGTTATAATCAAAATTTATTTAAAGAGATTATTTCTAAAGAGCCAGAAGTCTATATTTTTGCTAACTATAATGATTTAAAAGAGGCGCAAAAACACTATCAGTCTCAACCTCTCAGTCAGCAGAGTCAGTTTTTTAGCTTAAAGGAATTTAAAGAGCGGCTTTTCAGTAGTGATCAGATTCTGTTGAAAGAGGAAAAACTTCCCCTGCTTTTGTATTCTGTTTTATCAAAAGAGGAAAAAAGTAAGCTGCGGCTGGACAGTTATCAGGATATTTACCAGTTTTCATCCCGCTTTTTTGCTTATTTTAAACTGCTCCAGGATTACCAGCTGACTCAGATTGAAGGCCTGGCAGACTGGCAGCAGGAGAGAGTCGAAAGACTGGAGACAATTAAAAAAAGATATCAAAAGCGCTTAAAAGAGCTTGGCTTTGTCGATCAGCTTCTGCTCCAGGAAGAAAAAAATTTAAATCTGCAGTTTTTAAGTGAGTTTAAAAAGATTAATTTGTTCAACATAATGGATTTTACTCCCTATTTTAAACAACTGCTGCAGGAGATAGCTCAGAATTTTGAAGTTAAGCTTCATCTCCAGCTTCTGGAAGATGACTTTAATCAGGAACAACTAGAAATTGAAGAGCTGACTTTGCCAGAAAAAAGAAATAAGATCGAGATTAAAAAATTGAATTCTAAACTTAAAAGTCTGGCCGCTCTTTTAAACGAAAAAGAAGATTCTGCAGAAGAAGTTCAGCTGCTGGATGGAGGCAGAGAAATTGATTCAGCTAATATTTTAAGTAAACAGTTAAAGCTTAATTCCTATCAGAGCTTAAGTGAAACGAATTTATATAAGCTGCTCGATTCCCTCTATCAGCTTTACCAGCAGGGAAAAGGCGCTGCTCAAATTTTAATTGAATTAAAAGAGCTTTATGATTTATCTACCCAGAGTCTATTTAAAGATTGGCTTGAACTAAAAGGGGAAGAGCTGCAGAAAATAGAAAAATTACTGCGTCAGGATTATTTTTATCTTGATTTAGAATTGATTGAGGCAGAAATTCCTGCTTTAAAACCACTTTATAATTTTCTTAAAAAGTTAAGAAAAATCAAAAATATTTCAGATTTAACTGAGCTGATTACTAAAATCTCAGATTTTGCTCTGGAAAAAGAAGTTAAAGAAACAGCAGAGAAATTCAATGACAGTCTGCTGGAGCTTAAAAGCATCGAAGAGATGGGGATAGTCACTGGCTGGCAGGATTATTATTCTGATCAGGCTGCCGGTGTTTTTTCACTATTTTTAAACCACTTAAGCTTTAAAACTATTTCACTCAGCCAAAATGAAGAAGCGGCTGAATTTTTAACTCTGGAAAATGCGCCTCAAACTAAGCGAAAAAAGCTTTTAGTAAATAATTTGATCCAGGAAAATTTCGCTCAAAAAAATGATGGACTCTATTTTTTAAGTGAAAAACAGCTTAAGAATAATGGACTGTTTTTGCAGCACAAAAATCAGCTCTTAAAAAAGTATAAATTTCTGCGGCATATTTTAAATGCAGAGCAGAGTATCATCTATACTGTAGAGAATGAGGATCAAAATATTTCACCTGCAGTTATTTTAGAAGAGCTTTCCTTAGAATATGGTCTGAGCTTTAGTCAAAGCAAAGTGAATCGTTTAAGTGAAAAAGAAATTTTAAATAATTTATTTGACTATCAGACTGAGGTTGATTTAAAAGTCAATAGCTCAGCTGATTTTAATCAAAATATGAAGCTCGAAAAAGACGATTTTGGCAGCAACTTTAATTTCAGCTATTATAAATATAAATATTTAAAAGACTGCTATCACCGCTTCTATTTAGAGCAGCTGGCCCGACTTGAGACCTCTCTAGAAATCAAAGCCTCACTTTCTTTAATGGCCCTTGGTATTTTAACCCATGAGATATTCGGTGAGTTGATAATTTATGCCAGAAAGAATAAGCTTGCTCCTCTGGAGATTCCAGCAGCAAGCAGGAAAAAAATTATTCAAAGGGCTATTGAGGACAATAAATTAAAAATTAACCGGGATTATTTAAATTATTATCAACAGATTATTTTTAAGAGCCTGGAAAAATCTTTTATCCACTTTGCTGAACTTCTGCAGAAATATCTGCCAGAGGATTATCAGGATATTCTGGTGGAATGGCCGGAATGGAATTATCAGCGACAGAAATATTTTACAGTAAAACAGACTGATTTTTATCTTTCCGGCAGAATAGATCTGCTTTTATTAAAGCAGGCTGAATACTTTATTGTTGACTTTAAAACAGGCAGTGGAGATCGCAAACAGCTTGATTTTTATTCGCTGATGCTGCGCCAGAATTATCAGGATCAGCTGCCATCTGAGAGCAGAAAGGCAATCTATAATGTTTTTGATCAGGTTTTTGAACACTCATATAATAAAGTAGAAAAAGAAGACAGGCTGGGGGCAGAGCTGCAGGAACTGACAGAACTACTTTTTGCAGCTGGTGAATATGAGCGCATCCATAAATCACGCTGTCAGCGCTGTCCCTACAGAGATATTTGTAGAGTGGAGGTTTTAAGCAATGAAGAAGGTAATTAAAGCCAGTGCCGGGACAGGCAAAACTTACAGACTGTCCTTAGAATATCTGGCTGCACTTTTAAAAGATATAGATTTTTCGGAAATTATTGTAATGACTTTTACCAAAAAAGCAACAGCAGAAATCAAAAATAGAATACTGGAGCATCTGCGGGCAATAATTAATCAGGGTCCGGAAAAGAAAAATATCATCAGTTCACTTAGAAATATTTATCCGGAGCTTGAAGTTGAGCCGGAAAAGCTAGAAAAAATCTATCGCAAAATGATTTTAAATGATGAGGATATAAAAATATTTACAATTGATGCTTTTACAAATCAAATTTTCAGTAGAGGGATCGCCCCCTATCTTTCTCTTTATAATTATCAGATTATCGATGATAGTCAGAATCAGGAAATTATTGAAGAATTATTAAAAATAATTTTAAATAATCAGGATTATTATGAGAAACTGCAGAGTTTTTTGGAGGCCAACACTGCCCGGGATCTGAATCCATATTTAAAATTTATCAAAGATATCGTTGATAATGCCTGGAAATTTATGCTTTTAGAAACATCAGAATTACGGGCAAAAAAAGAGCTGCCGCAGGCTGAGATATCTGATTTATTTGAAGACAGCTATCAGACCCTAAAAGAAGTGGCAGAATTAAGAGAAGAAGAATTTTCCTCATCCTATTTTGTCAAAGATGGCCGTCCCTTTTTTGAACAGTATCCTGAACTTAATACTAGTGAGCAAAAAAAGGATTTTCTCTATCAGAGAAGAAATTATTTATTAAATAACAGCTATTGGAGCGGCAATAAATTAAGAGCCAAAAAAACAGCAGATTTAAAAGAAAAATTAGAGTATGAATATCAATTATTTAGAGAAAAACTGGCTGCAGCAGTCTTCAATCAGGAGGTAATTCCTGCTGAAAAAGAAATAATCAATTTTGCCAGCGTGGTTTTAGATATTTACGAGCAGCTTAAATTCAAGACTGGCAAATTTACCCATTCTGATATCAGCAATTATACTTTTAAGTATTTACAGGCTGAAGAAATTGGTCTAATCAGGGAAGGCCAGGCAAGCAGTTATCTGTTGGATCTCTTAGGAGGAGAATATAAGGCTCTTTTTATTGATGAGTTCCAGGACACCAGTATCCTGCAGTGGAAAATTTTAAGGCCGCTGATTAAAAAAGCCGCTGATTTTATTGCTGTGGGAGATGAAAAACAATCCATTTACGGCTGGCGGGGTGGGGAAAAGAAACTCTTTGCCTCACTGGAAGAAATTATTGGAGCTGAAACAGAAAGACTGGAGCGCTGTTACCGCAGTGATCAGAATATAATTAAACTCTTAAATGAATTTTTTGACCAATCAGAGGTTGACTGGGAATATCACCCGGTTGATGCAAATTCTAAAGACTCAGGCTTAACAGAAGTGATTTATGGAGGCAGTTCTGCTTTTTATAATACAGATACTAAAAAATTTGAGAAGCTGGGAGAAGAAAAACAGCAGGAGATAGAAGAACTAAACAGCAGAATAAAAGAGGATCTTCCGGCTGAGATAGCAGCTGACATTAAAGCTAAATATGCTGCTGATTACGGACAGGCAAGTGTGCTGGCCCGGACTTCAAATGAATTAAATACTATTGCCGAAAGTCTGGAAAAAGAGAAAGTGCCCTACATTTTAGAAAACAGGAATTCACTCCTGGATGCAGCCCTGCCGAAAGCAGTTTATGATTTTATATATTTTGCAGCTTACAGAGATTTTTATTCTCTGCTTAAGTTTCTGCGGAGTGATCTACTTAAAATTGATAATCAGAGTTTAAAACTAATTTTAAAAAAGCAGAAGTTTTTAAAGGACTATTTTAGCTCAAATCAAAAAGTTGAGTCAGAGTCGGAACTAAAATTGCTTGATTCAAACAATGATCAGCTGCCTGAAAATAAAATAAATAATTTAAAGAAAATTTTTAAAAAAATAAAGAATCTGATCGATGGAGATTATCAGGATATTGTAAATTATCTTTATCAGCAGACTGAGCTGCTTGGACTTGCAGCAGATAACAGCCTCAGTTTAAAAAATCTCTACTCATTTTTCAAAATTCTAAACTCCTTTTCTTCTTTAAAAGAACTGCTTAATTATTTAGCTGCAAATAGAGACAGTGAGGTATTAAAACAGCAGAAGGTAGAAAATATAGATGCAGTCAGTTTAATGACAATTCATCAAGCAAAGGGGCTTTCACTTCCGGTAGAGTATTATTACTGGAATCCCGGCCGCAGGAGTGGATCAAGTAGTGGTGGAATCAATTTTTATCTTGAATTTGATCAGAATTATGAGCAGCTGAATGATTATTTATTTATTCAGGATCAGTATCTTGCTATTTTGGACTGGCTTGATTATGATTTCAAAGAAAAAGCCGAAAAGAAAGCAGAAATGGAGGAGCTTAATAACCTCTATGTTGCCCTCAGCCGTGCAGAAAAAGATCTGCATTTATATGTAGAAGCACCTCGAAAAATAAAGCCTGATCAGGATTTAATGTGGGCTGGAAGTAGTTATGATTATTACGAAAAGATGCTTTTAAATGCGGTTGAAGTCAATAAACTAACTGAGCTTTTAGAGGTGGAATCAGCTGGAATAACGCTGCAGACTGAAGGGAATAATCTAAGTGACAAGCCTAAGTTAAATTCGCTTAATAAATATTTAAAACAGAAAAAACGTGAGCCCAAAAGCAAAGGAAATGAAGAAAAATATGCATACTTTAAAAAGCAGAGCAGTAGTCTGGAAATCTCAGCTAAAAAATTAAGAGGTCTGGCTCTTCATTATTATCTGGAAAACATAAAATATGATCAGCAGCAGGAAAAAGTTTCTGCACGAAAAATGCTTAAAGCTAAATATGGAAATTTGCTGGGATCAAAAAAAATAGCTGCAATTATTGCAAAAGCTGATCAATTTATTGATTCTCATCCAGAAATATTTACTGAAAAATATCAGGTTTTTAATGAATATCTATTAAAAGAAAAAAGCAGTACAGGAGAAAAGCAGTATCGGATTGACCGGATGCTGGTTGATCAAAAAAATAAAACTGTTAAAATTATTGATTATAAAAGTGGTAGTTATCGAGATCCTGAGCAGCTGCAGAAATATCAGGATATCTTAAAAAAAGAACTTGAACAGGACTGGAAGGTAGAAACTCAATTTCTTGATATTTAGTTTTGTAAATCAATTAATAGCTTTTTTGGTAAAAAAAAGCTATAATTATTAATATCAAATAAATTTTATTTAAAAATTAGCTTAGAGCTGAATAAAAAATCAGAAAGGGTGATTTGATGGAAATTGTACTCGTCAGGCATGGAGAAAGCGAATGGAATTTAGCTAATAAATTTACCGGCTGGACAGATGTAGATTTAAGTCAGCAGGGAGTCAAAGAGGCAAAAGACGCCGGTTATTTATTAAAAGAAGAGGGCTTTAGTTTTGATCTAGCTTATACTTCTTATTTAAAAAGAGCAACCAAAACTTTAAATATAATCTTAGATACTATGGATCTGCACTGGATTCCAGTAATTAAGTCCTGGAAATTAAATGAGCGTCATTATGGAGCACTGCAGGGATTAAATAAGGCTGAAACTTCAGCAAAAGAAGGGGCAGAACAGGTTCATATCTGGCGTCGAAGTTTTGATACAGCTCCCCCAGAATTAGATAAAGATGATGAGCGCTACCCGGGTCATGAAGAAAAATATGCAGAGTTGAGTGAAGATCAGCTACCAACTGCAGAAAGTCTTAAGATGACAATAGCTCGAGTAATGCCGTACTGGGAAAATGAAATTGTGCCTCAGATTAAAGAGGGCAAGAAAATCATAATTTCAGCTCACGGTAACAGTTTAAGAGCATTAGTTAAGCATTTAGATGGTATTTCTGACCAGGATATTCCTTCTGTAAATATTCCAACAGGCAGACCATTAGTTTATGAATTTGATCAGGATTTGAATGTTAAAAATAAGTATTATTTAGGTGATCAGGAAGAAATTGAAAAAGAAATGAACAAGGTGAAGAATCAGGCAAAATAATAATTTAATCTAAATTTAATTTTTGCTTAATTATTCTTTAATTTCTTTCTGCTATATTATAATAAAAGGAAGGTGTTAGTAATGAAAAGAAAAAATGATTTATTTCAGAAAGCATTATTAGCCTTAATTGTAATCTCTTTAGTAGTTACTGTAGCTCCAGCAGTATTCGCTCAGGAGCAGCAGTCTCAAAATATGTATCAGTCAAATCATTTTGCAGATATTGCTGAAAAAGTGGATAATGGTGTTGTAAAAGTAACAACTACCGTTAAGACATCCGGCAGTCAACAGCTGCCTGAAATGTTCAATGATCCTTATTTTAGATTCTTTTTTGGTGACCGTTTTCAGATGCCGGAAGAGCAGCCCCGGGAAAGACAAGGTTTTGGTTCAGGTTTTATAGTTTCTGAAGATGGTTATGTAGTAACCAACCAGCATGTAATTGAGGGTGCAGATGAGATTGAAGTTTCAATAAATGGTAGAGAAGACACTGTAGTTGCAGAAGTAGCCTGGTCTGATTTTAGTCTTGATCTAGCGATATTAAAAATTGACAGTTCCAAGATAGAGCAGGAGTTAACTCCTTTAGAAATGGGAGATTCAGAAGAAATTAGACCTGGAGATTGGGCAATTGCAATTGGAAACCCTTTAGGTTTTGAACACACAGTAACTGTTGGAGTGATTAGTGCCTTAGGACGTCCAATTCAAATTCCTACAGACGATCGTCAGGTAAGGACTTATCAAAATTTAATTCAGCTTGATGCAGCCATCAATCCTGGTAATAGTGGTGGACCCCTACTGAACAATCAGGGACAGGTAATCGGGATTAATACAGCTGTTTCAAGAGCTGGTCAGGGAATTGGTTTTGCAATTCCTGTTAATGAGATCAAAGATATTGTAAATGAATTACAGAATAAAGGTGAGATAACAAGACCCTGGATTGGAATTGCTTTTAGTGAGATAACAAAAGAAGTACAGGAATACTTTGGCCTCAATAATCGAGATGGAGTTGTTGTCATAGAAGTTTATAAGGATAGTCCTGCTGAAGAGGCTGGCCTGCAGACCTATGATGTTATTAAAGAAGTAGATCAACAACAAATTGAGAGTACTTCTGATATCAGTGAAATAATTTCGGGAAAAGAGGTTGGAGAAAAAATAATGTTTAAAGTTCTTAGAAATGGAAGTGCTGAGATCTTATTTGGTAGAATCGGTGACAAGCCAAATGACCTTTAAATTATAGAAATATCATTTAGAAATCCGGGCTCCAAAGGCCCGGTTTTTCTAACTTTAACTTTGAGGTTTAATTTTAAGCTAATACTTGGTATAATAAGAGGGGTGAGTAAATTGAACAAAAAGATACTGCTGATCGAAGATGATTCTCAAATTGCAAGGTTTGTTGAATTAGAGCTCGAACATGAGGGTTATCAGGTTAAAAAATTTGATAATGGTTATGATGGGATTAATTCTTTAAAAGAAGATGATTTTGCTTTATTATTATTAGATATTATGCTGCCGGGGCTGAATGGAATTGAGGTCTGCAGCAGGATCAGAGAGTTTTCTGATATTCCAATTATTATGCTGACTGCAAAATCTGAACTTGAAGATAAGATTGAAGGGCTGGATACTGGTGCAGATGATTATCTGACTAAACCATTTGAAATAGAAGAATTACTGGCTAGAATAAGAGCTCATCTAAGAAGAGATGAAGGTAATGTTGAATCAGATAATGTGCTGAAAACTGCTGATGTAGAGGTTAATTTAGATGCTCATATTGTTAAACGAGCAGATGAAGAAATAGAATTGACCAAAAAAGAGTATGATCTTTTAGTCTATTTGATTCAAAATGAAGGTATTGTTGTCAGTAGAGATAAACTCTTAAATAATGTCTGGGGCTATGATTACACTGGAGAAACTAATATTGTTGATGTATATATCAGGTATTTGCGAAGTAAAATTGATGATCCATTTGAGCAGAAACTAATACATACAGTTCGAGGAGTGGGCTATGTACTGAGGTCAGATAAAAATGTTTGATTTTGTCAACAAAAAAAGCAAAATCTCCTGGAAAATTACAATTCTTTATGCTTTTATGTTTATGATGCTCATTTTTTTAATTAATTTATCAATTTATTTCTTTCTCTCCAGCTTTATTGATGACAATATCAAACGGAGTATAAATAATACAACAGAGCTAGTTTTATCACAATTTTCCGGGATTGGGGATCCGGTTAATTTTTTTGAAACAGATCTTTTGCAGCAGATAAGCCGCAGTGAAGAAAATATATTTTTTAGAGTACTAAATAATGACGGCAAAGTACAGGCACAGTCAAAATATTTAGAAGAGATGGATATTCCAATCAGTGCCAAAATAGAGGAATTTAGATCTGGAACCAAGATGCTTGCTGTTAAAACAATACCGATGAATAATTTTGTTTTTTCACGAGGCTATTTACAGGTAGTCAGAGACATTACCTTTGAAAAAAACTTTCTTGATTTTTTGATTATAGTTTTAACTATAGCAGCTGGAATTGGAGCTTTGATTTCGGTCTTTTTAGGTTACTATATTACCAAAAAAATGCTCTCTCCGATCAATAAAGTTACCGAAACAGCAAGGGAAATTAGCTCCAGTGATTTAGGCCGCCGGCTTGAAGTTAGTGGCCCAGATGATGAATTAAAAAAATTGGCATTGACATTTAATTCAATGCTGGAACGTCTGGAAAAATCTTTTAAAAGGCAGAAACAGTTTGTGTCTGATGCTTCCCATGAATTAAGAACTCCTATTTCGGTGATTAAGGGTTATGTTGATATGCTCGACCGCTGGGGTAAGGAAAAAGAGGATGTTAGGGATGAAGCAATAGAAGCTATCAAAAAAGAGACAGTTAACATGAAACAGCTTATGGAAAATTTGCTGCTATTAGCCCGCGGTGATGACAGTGAGTTAAAAAAAGAAGAAGAGCTTTTTGATTTTAACAATCTAATTAGAGAAATAATAAAAGAATTCGAATTAATGGAAAAGAGCATAAAATTGGAATTTATAGAAGAAGCCGACATAGATTTTTACGGAGACAAAAATTTATTCAAACAGCTTTTACGAATTTTTCTGGATAATGCTATTAAATTCACTTCTAAAAAGGGTGAAATTAAGCTGAAAATCGATAAAGTTGAAGCAGACAATTTTTACTTTTCAATAGCGGATGATGGCCCAGGTATTTCCAGTAGTGATTTACCATTTGTTTTTGACCGCTTTTATCAGGCTGATAAGTCTCGAAGCAGAAAAGATAATCAGGGTTCGGGACTGGGTCTGGCAATAGCAAAACAGATTGTTGATAGTTATTCAGGTGATATAGATGTAGAGAGTGAAGAAGGAAAAGGAACAAAATTCATTATTGTTTTACCATTAAATGAAAATCACAAGCAAAAGAATTAATGTAACTTTTATAAATAGATGTTTCAAATGGGAGATGATTTTTTTGTCAAACAAGAAAAATGAGGAGAAAAAGACACTTTTTTTATTAGATGGACACAGTTTAACCCATCGTGCATTTTATGCTTTACCACTGCTGACAAATGATGAGGGTGAATATACTAATGCTGTTTTTGGTTTTGTGAGGATGCTTTTTAGTCTGACAGATGAATGGAAGCCGGATCGGATGATTATTACCTTTGATAAAAAAGCACCAACTTTTAGGCATGAAGAATACGAAGATTATAAAGCAGGCAGAAAAAAAATGCCGGAGGAGCTGGTACCGCAGATTCCTCTTCTGCAGCAGACTATAGAAAAGTTAAAGATTCCAATGATTGCCAAGGAAGGCTATGAGGCTGATGACCTGCTGGGAACTCTTTCTAAAGAAGCGGCCGAAAAAGGTTATAAAGTTTATATAGTAACCGGTGATCGTGACGCTCTGCAGCTGGTATCTGAGAATGTAAATGTTTTATATACCAGAAAGGGAATTTCTGATTTAGTTAAATTTGATTTAGATAAGGTAATGGAAAAATATGAGCTTCCACCTGAAAAGTTAATTGACCGCAAGGGTTTAATGGGAGATAGCTCTGATAATATACCTGGAGTGCCTGGTATTGGCAAAAAAACAGCTCTAAAACTATTAAAAGAATTTGGAACCATGGAAGAAATCTTAGCTAATATTGATCAGGTATCTGGTAAAAAAAGAAAAGAGAATCTCCATAAATATGCCGAACAGGCCAGGATGAGCTACAGGCTGGGTAAAATAAAAAGAGATGTTCCGATTGATATAGATTTCGAAGACTGCCGACTCGATCTTTATGATGATCAGGAAGTTGCAGAGCAGTTTGAAAATCTTGGCTTTACTTCTTTAGTTGATCGTTTTGATTTCAAAAAAGAGGCCAACTTTAAAGACCTTGAAATAAAAAGCCTTAAAAAAGAAGCTTTACTTAATCTGAAAGAAAAAGCTTTAGCGGCTGGAGAAATTGCTGTAGCTTTAAATTTAGTAGCTGACAGTAAAGCTATTGATGGGAAAATAAAAGAATTTTTATTTTCCTTAGAAGATGAAGAAAATATATATTCATATCAATTAGCAGAAGAAATTGATCAAAATATCAAAGAAATTTTGGAGTCAGAAAAGATAGCTAAACTAATGCTTAATGCTAAAGAAGCTTCTTTAGCATTATTAAATTATAAAATAGATGTTTTAAATATTAGTTTTGAGCCGCTGCTTGCCTTTTATTTACTACAGCCATCATCTTCACTGCCAGCGGTAGAAGAAGTTTTCAGCCGTGAGCTAACTTTATCTTTTGCGGAACTGGAAGAAAAAAATAAATTGGCTGTAAAGATTTCTAAACTATTTAAATTAAAGGAAAAGCTGCTGCCTAAACTAGAAAAAGATAACTTATTAAAACTGTATCAGGAAATTGAGCTGCCTTTAATAAAAGTTTTGGCTTTAATGGAATATAATGGAGTTAAAGTTGATAAAGACTGGCTTAATTCTCTTTCAGAAAAATTGGGGAAGAGGCTAGATATAATAACTAATAAAGCTCATCAGCTGGCTGGGGAAGAGTTTAATCTAAACTCCCCCAAACAGCTTGGAGAAATTTTGTTTGAAAAACTGGGGCTGCCGGTTATAAAAAGAACCAAAACTGGTTATTCTACTAATGCCAGTGTTTTAGAAAAACTGGAAGGGAAACACGAAATCATTCCTTTGATTTCAGAATATAGAGAGCTAGCTAAATTAAAATCAACCTATATTGATTCTCTGCCACCTTTAATTAACGAGGAAACAGGAAAAATTCATACATCCTTTAATCAGATGGTAACAGCTACCGGTCGTTTGAGCAGTACAGACCCTAATCTGCAAAATATTCCCATCAGAACTGAGGAAGGGCGAGAGATACGCAAAGCTTTTATTCCTTCTGCAGAAGATATGCTGCTTCTGGCTGTCGATTATTCTCAGATTGAGCTCAGAGTTTTTGCTCACTTAAGTGGAGATGAAAAGTTGAAAGAGGCTTTTAACAGTGGTGCTGATATTCATACAGAAACAGCAGCAGAGGTTTTTGAAGTTAAAGCGGAAGAGGTATCACCAAACTTACGACGCCATGCAAAGGTAATTAACTTTGGAATTGCCTACGGAATGAGTGCTTATGGCTTAAGTCAGGATTTAGATATTGCTGTTGAAGAAGCACAGGAATATATTGATAAGTATTTCGAACGTTTTTCCGGAGTTAAAGAATATATGGATCAAACTATAGAGAAAGTTAAGGAATCTGGTTATGCGGAGACAATGTTTGGCC
>Ga0306868_1000329_pt1 | contig 32751 bp, 30 predicted proteins | sample AntRauTorckE6832_FD_190411 | JGI IMG/M metagenome (GOLD analysis project Ga0306868, IMG submission 190411) | Saline lake microbial communities from Rauer Islands, Antarctica - Metagenome Torckler E6 #832 (v2) (version 2) | ecosystem: Environmental > Aquatic > Non-marine Saline and Alkaline >... | reverse complement strand
ATTGAATCCCCATAGACGATGATAGCGATTTGGTACAATAGGTGAAACTGTAATTGCGGTTAACTTAAGATATTTGGTAACCGTAATTATTTTAACCTTAATTACAATTCTCACCTAAAGAATTATACCATAAATTATTTTTTCTAAAAATTAAAACATCTAATACCCTAGGATAGTAGATGTTTCAGTCTGTTCTTATAGTAATAAATATGATCGCATAGCCATGTTATTAATGTTTAATTGCTTCAGTTGATTAATTTTCTCATCATTTATACCACCTAATGCAATCAAAGGTATATTTGTATTACTTTGAACCTCTTTTAAAAATCCTATGCCTAGGGGTTTTTGCCCTCTTTTGCAATTAGTCTTAAAAACAGGTGATACAATTAAATAATCCGGTTCAAATTTTAAAGCAGATTTAATCTCTTTCATTGAATGAACTGAGATGCCAAAAGAGAGATCTTTTAATGCCTTTTTAGTCGAGAGCTTTTTAAAGTTTCTCTGACTTAAATGAATTTTCTTAAGGTCGTATTTTTTTGCAAATGCTAAAGAAGTATTCACTATAAGATTCACATGAGAATTCTTAGTTATTTTCTCGATTTCAAGATATAAATTATAAAGCTTTTCATCATCTAAATCTTTTTCTCTTAAGATAATCTGATCAATTCTTTTCTCATTAATTAATTCTTCTATTTTAACTAGTAGTGATTTTTTACAAATTAATCGATCAGTTATTAACGTGATCATTTTATATTTTCCTGCTTTAAAATATCTACATCTTCCCCTTTCATTGATTTATTCATGGTACGAATGGCGCACATTTTACCACACATTGAGCAACTATCTTCTACTTCTGTCTCTGATGACTCTCTATAAAGCTTAGCTTTTTTAGGATCAATGGCTAATGCATACATTTTAGACCAATCTAAATTTTGTCTTGCATGGCTCATTTTATAATCCCAGTCACTGGCGCCCTTAATGTTTTTAGCAATATCCGCTGCATGGGCTGCAATCTTTACTGCAATAATACCTTCTTCAACATCTTTTTCATCGGGAAGTCTTAGATGTTCTGCCGGCGTTACATAACATAGAAAATCTGCACCTTTAGACGCTGCAAGTGCGCCACCAATAGCTGATGTAATATGGTCATAACCTGGTGCTATATCCGTTACAATAGGACCCAATACATAAAATGGTGCCCCGTGACATAATTTTTTTTGTAAAATAACATTGGCTTCTATTTCATTAATTGCCATATGCCCCGGTCCTTCAATCATCACTTGGACATTCTTCTTCCAAGCGCGTTTGGTAAGTTCTCCTAAAACCATTAATTCTTTGATTTGACTAGCATCTGTTGCATCTGCTATACTCCCTGGGCGACAAGCATCACCTAAAGACAATGTAATATCATATTTTTCACATATTTCTAATATTTCATCAAAATACTTAAAGAATGGGTTTTCTTTATTATTCGCTTTCATCCATGCATAAATAAGGGAACCACCTCTAGAAACAATATTTGTTAACCTTTTATTTCTTTCGAAAACTTCTATTGTTTCTCTGTTCAATCCTGAATGAATTGTTATAAAATCTACACCATCTGAACCGTGTTTCTCAATAACATCTAAAAACTCTTTCGCTTTAATGTCTTTAAGTTCTTTGTCATAAAATCCAATGGCATCGTAAATCGGTACAGTACCAATCATAGCAGTCGATCTAGCAATTAATTTTCTTCTAAATTCTTCTGTTTTACCAAAGGAACTCAAATCCATGATCCCTTCAACTGACATTTCCATTGCTTTTTCAACTTTATTAAGTTCGGTTTCAATACATCGACAATCCTTGGAAATGCCAAGATTAACATTCACTTTCGTTCTTAATCCTTCTCCAACACCATGGGCATCCAGTGATTTATGATTTATATTTGCTGGTATAACAACTGTTCCAGCTGCCACTTTATCCATTAAGACTTCTACAGAAATATTTTCTTTTTCAGCCACTCTTGTCATGGCATTTGTGACAATACCTTTTCTTGCAGCATCCATTTGCGTCGTATAGTTCATTATTTTCCCCCTTTAAAAACTTCTAAAATTTCATCTATTTTTTCTTCACTTCTTAATTGACTAATCATTGCAACTGTTTTACCACCTGACTTAAAAACTTTTTTGATATTCTTTTTATTAATACCACCAATGGTCACAAAGGGTATATCAGTATTCTTTTCTACCCACTGTAAAAATTCTAGGCCCTTTGATGCTTCAACATTTTTTTTCGTTTCAGTTTCAAACATAGGCCCAACACCAATATAATCCGCCTTTTTTTCAATGGCTTCTTTAACCTGAAGCTTATTATGTGTTGATACACCAATAATTAGATTAGGATATTTTTCTCTTATATACTCAATTCCTATATCTTCTTGTCCTAGGTGTATACCATCAGCCTTTACAATTTCTGCTATAGCAATATCATCATTTACAATAAAAATATGGTCATTTAAAGTGTCTAAATACTCTTTAATTTTTAAACAATCCTCTAACCTTTCTTTTTTAGATTTATATTTTTCTCTATATTGAATAATTCTAATGCCTTTTTTAACAAATAATTTTACTTGTTCAATTGCCGATAACTTTGATATCTTTTCATTGGTGATCCCATAAATTTCTTTTTCAAAATTTAATTTCGAACTTTTAAAGAAGCTTGATTCTATCATATAAATTTTAAATCTTATTTGTTCTATTTCTTTTCCTAAAGAATAGTTCTTTCCCATCTTGTTAATTTCTTCCAAAACTCTTAAGGATTCAGTAACACGAGAGAAATTAGCATGCATTATTTCTTTATATGAACTCTTTTGATCAATAGAGCTTTCGAATGAAGTTTTAATCCCAAGATCATTTTGCACATCTCTATGTTGAATTAGTACTGCCTTATCATAAAATTTTCTAATTATGTGTCTAATCTCACGTAATTCTTTTGAAAATTCTTTATTGTTATACTCAAATCTAAAAACATCTTCAATGACACGTATGCCTTCTACTACTCGATTAACATTTGCATCAATGATTCTCATATTCTAACCCAATCTTTCATGACGGGCTGAAATCCTTCTTCTCTGATCATCATCTTCACATTATTTACTGTTCCATGGTCATCAATTTCAAATTGAGCCGCACCTTTTTGGTCGATATGACCACCAACAGCTGTTGAAACACCAGCAGACATTTTGTTTATACCCAGATGGATTAAATGTCTTCTGAAAGAAGCATTCTCTCTTGTTGAAATATTGATTGAGAAAAATGGTAGAAAAATTCTTAATGCTAATAATAACTGAACAAAATCCTTATTATTTATTTCATTGTAAAAATAACTTCCTTTAGCCTTTTTTAATCGTGGCAAGGAAAAACTCATTTCTACATCAGGATATTTTTTGCTTAAGTATTCTCCATGTAAACCCAAATAAAATATTTCTTTTCGAATATCGTGAAGGCCTAGTAGTGCACCAATATTCACTGTACTTATTTTTTCCTGACAAGCACTTTCTGGTGCATTTAAACGAAATATATAATCTCTTTTAGGACCACTTGGATGAACTTTTTTATATTGCTCTTCGTTATAAACCTCTTGATAAATTGTTAAACCATCGACCCCAGCCTCAATCAATTGCTTATATTCAAAAGGATGTAATGGATATATTTCTATTGCTATTGACTCAAATTTGTCTTTTAACAACTCTACTGCTCTTTTGATATACTTTACCGGTGTTGCTTGTCTTGAACTCCCGGTTAAAATCAAGAGATGCTTCAGTCCTGTTTGAGCAATAATGTCTCCTTCTTTAAGTATTTCATTTTCAATTAAACGTCTTCTTCTAATCTCGTGATTCGCATTGAAGCTACAGTAAACACATTTGTTATTACAATAGTTAGATAAATACATAGGTGTATAAAGGGTCACAGCTTTACCAAAATGTTTCAGTGATAATGCTCTTGCTTTTTTTGCCATCAACTCTAAATACGGCTGAGCCTTAGGAGAAATTAGTTTTAAAAAATCATCTCTACTAACGACTTCTTGACTGATGATTCTTCTAATGTCACCTTCATTAACATTTGAAAAACGTTTTTCAAAATCAAAATCACTGTAATGCTTAAACAGGTTGTAAAAACTCATCTTATAACGCCTCATTTAAGAAATTTGTTAATGGGGATGAAGCAACAGCTTGATTACTCATCTCTCCTAATTTTGATTCATAAGCTATTCGACCAGCTTTAACAGCTAAATCAAATGCCTTGGCCATTTTAACTGGGTCATCACTTGTGGCAATAGCTGTATTAACTAAAACCGCATCAGCTCCTAATTCCATCGCTTTACATGCATCTGATGGCTTACCAATACCCGCATCTACTATAACAGGGATATCAATTTCTTCAATGATAATTTTAATCATTTCTTCTGTTTTCAAACCCTTATTGGTGCCTATTGGTGCGCCTAAAGGCATAACTGTTGCTGCACCTGCTTCTACTAATTTTCTAGCTGTATAAAGATCTGGATTCATATAAGGTAAAACAACGAAGCCTTCATCTGCTAAAATTTTAGTCGCTTTAATTGTCTCTTCATTATCAGGTAACAAATACTTCATATCTGAGATTACTTCGATTTTTACCCAATTGCCACAATCAGCAGCCCTTGATAACCTAGCAATTCTTACCGCCTCATCAGCTGTTCTTGCCCCAGAAGTGTTGGGCAATAATGTACATGATTTTGGAATATAGTCTAAAATATTTTCATTTGTTTTATCGAAATCAACACGTCTTAAAGCCATGGTTACAACCTCACAATTTGAAGCATCAATTACTTTTTCAATAATTTTTTTATCAGCGTATTTTCCAGTACCTGTCAATAGACGGTTTTTAATTTTTTTTCCACCAATGATTAAATCTTTATTCATACATTCATCTCCCCCATTAGAACTCTAATTGCTGTATTTGCTTGCATTGCTGCTACTATATTAACTCTTGGACCATACATCCCTAGTTCAGCTTTTGATTTAGAATCTCCAACTAGATAAAAACGGTCATTTACTCTTCTTGTTGTAATTGTATTGTTACTTTCATAACCTGCAATACCACTGGCTCCGATCAGTATTTTTTCTGGCATATGCTTTAAGACAAACTCTGTTAACATAACTTTTTCTTCTGGTAAATCAAATGCTTCAATAATGATATCTACATCTTTAAAAACCTCTTTAATGTTCTGTGGTGTCAATTTTAAGTCATGGGTATCAATTTGAATCGTCTTGTTAATCTGACGTAATACATCTTTACAAGCTTTTACTTTCTTCTGATTGACTTGATCTAAGGCATAATTTTGTCGATTTAAATTGACAGCTTCAACAATATCGTAATCTACAATCACCAAATGGCCAACTTTCATGCGTGTTAGCAATGTTGCAATATTCGATCCTAAGCCACCTGCTCCAGCAATGCCTACAGTTTTCTCGCCTAGAATACTATAGATGCTCATTTATCCACCACCAACAAATGTAACAATCTCTAGTTTATCTTGATAATTTACTACCAAATTATCAAAATTCTTTTTTTCAACAATTTCACCATTCAATTCTACAACAACATTTTTTGAATTAATCTTCATATAATCGATTAATTCACTCAACTTTTGTTCATTAAACTCATACTTCTTACCATTAATAAACATCTTTCCTCCTTTTTTTACAATAAAAAAAGCCTATCCCTAGACAAGGATAGACTATTTCAACAAATAAAAATAAATCATACACTTCCCTACGTAAGTTTTAACTTAATCAGGTTCAAAGGGTCGGTTTTATCCTCTCAGCATTTTTGCTCCCCTAGTCTTTCTATTCAATTGTTATGCTTTTATTATACCAAATAATATTTACGATACAAGATTTTTTTATTTTTCATTGGCTTCAATTAGTTGAATAAAAGCTTTTTTATTCCTTAAAATCCTAAATTCATCATCATGCTTAAGATATTTTAATAGACTTGGACTTAAATCAATTGCCTTTTTTAAATCCTCTATGCTCTCATCTAATCTACCAACTTTTGTTAATAATATACCTCTGTTATAATATAAAACGCTGATTTTTGGATTAAATTCGATACCAGTATTTAATACTTCAATTCCTTTTTCATACTCTTCCAAGCTTTTATAAATAATACCTAAATTTAAATATGAATAAGGGTAATTGGAATTGTCTTCAATCGAGAGTTCATTATTTTTTATTGCTTCATCATACTTTTCCTGCTTTTTATAAACAACCGCAATATTAAAATAAGCTAAATAATGCCCTGGTGCATTTGCTAAAGCCTTATGAAAATATTCTAAAGCTTCTTTATCTCGATTGTTTTCTTCTAAAAAAGACCCATAATTGTTATATGCCCAAAAATTTTCAGGTTTTACTCTAATGGCTTCTTTGAAATAAAATTCTGCATTTTTAAAATCATTTAACTGTTCATAAGTTTCTGCTAAATATAAATAAGCGTTATAATATTCATCATCAATTTCTATAGCTTTTTTATAATACTTAATTGCTTGTAAATAAACACCTTTTCTATCATAAATTGTTGCGATACCATAGTATGCACCGGCTTCTTCAGGATTAATCTCTAAAATCCGATTAAAAATCTCTAAGGCACGATCAACTGAAGCATATTTATCATAAAAATAAGCCACATCATATAGTAAATTTAGATTGTTTGGCTTCAAATCTAAAGCTTTATCATAAAACTGTTTTGCCTTAATTAAATTACCATCTTCTAAAAATTCATTCGCTAAAATCCTATAATTCTCACTTTTTTTTAACATAATTCACTCCATATAGAAAAATAGGGTTTCCCCTATCTCATTATTTTGTTTCGTCTAATTGGCTCGTATTAATCTGCAATATTTCAAGTATATCTCTTGCACGTTTTTTTGTCGCCCCAGAAATAACATCATATTTAATGTTTTCTGACTTAAGAAAACTTAATATTGCTTCATCAATACCCTTTGCCATATCTAAATCTTGCCATCTTACACCGTCTTTTTCATACCCGAACTCTCGAGGTAAGTAAAAAATATGATCATATTCAGAAATTTCTTCTAAGGCAATAATATATAAATCCTTCAAAATCTCAATTTCTTTCTGACTACGTTTTTTACTTCCCAACATGAATCGCCCATATATATAAGGAACAAAAGTCGCATAATCCGTTATCGCATAATCAAAAACTTCTAATTTTTTCTCTAATCTTTTTTGTCCTAAATATATACCATACTGCTCTGCAATGGTTTCAATCATACCTTTATCTCTTAAATACTCAGTAGAATATTCAAGGGCATAACCAACATCATGTCCGCAAATTTTCATATCGACAAACAACTGCTGGACTAAAGTCGTTTTACCACATCTAGGACCGCCTAGAATTGCTATTCGTTTTGCCATCTCAACACTCCAATGCTTTTTATTAACATACAAATTATATAATAAACTATAGATATTTCAATATTTTTTTCTAAATAAATGTTACTTTTTCATCAATACTCTTTTTTCTTGGCGATGGATGCTTTTCATCAGATGGATGACCGATAGGTGTCATTGCAATCAGTGAATAGTTCTTTTTAGGTAATGAAACATAGGCTTCAATTTCTTTGATTGCAAAATTAGGCCCAGTCATCCAACAGGTGCCATAGCCTAAGGCCGTTGCTCCAAGTAAAATATTTTCTATAGCTGCGCCAATATTTTGAAGTCCTGGATTAGTGTTTTGATACTTTTCTAAATCATCTCCAGATAAAAGTTTTGAAGTTTTTGAAGTATAGGATGAAGCATAAACTAAAACCAATACTGGTGCCTTTTCAAAAAATGTATAAAACCTCGTTTTGGATTGAAAACTTTTAGCCAATTCTTTTTCATCAGTATCTTCAATTAGTTTTTCTTGCTTTTGTCTAACAATATCTGCTATTGCTTTAATTTTTTCTTTTGATTCAATGACAACAAAATGCCAATTTTGCATATTATTTGCTGATGGTGCGTTTAAACCACATTCTAAAATCTTTACTAAATCAGCATGATTTACAGGTTCTTCTTTAAATTTCCTAATACTCTTTCTACTTGAAATTGCTTCTATTGTATCCAAACGCCCTCCTATTTTCTATCTAATTTAATAATCACATCATAAATATATTTAAAATCTTTATCTATTTCTGTATAAGAATAGTTCGGATAGTACGTATTGCTATTATCTAATAAAAATTTTGAGATAATCTCTTCTAGATTTATTTGCTCTTTAATATTTTCCTTTGCTAACATAAAATTAATTCTAATTTCTTCAGAGTTTCTTGACAAGTCACTGTAAATAAAATTATTAACAGCTTCAATCGTGTTAAAATATAAATCATTTCTATAAAAGTAATTATCTTTAATAGAGTTGACTGATGAATAATCCTCTTCAAACTCATGTGAATTTCTCATAAAATCAAATGGTACATTAAAAAAAGTATACTTCATGTAATTTTCACCATTATTCGTTGGATCATCAGACGTTACATCTACAAAGTATTGATTACTATTTATTTCGACTAAATTCCAAGCATGAAGCTCACCATCTAGTGTACCATAAATAAGTTTTGATTTGATACCAACCCTTTTTAATAATAAGTCAAAGCTTTCAGCATAGCCATCGCAAACAGCAACGCCATTAACTAAAGCACCATAGGCAGTATGTGATTCGACTGGCCACTGATTTTGTTCATCGTAACCAGTCGTCTCTATAATATAATCATGTATTGCCTTTTCTTTTTCATAATCTGTCATTTCATCCGTTATAATAGATGAAATAATTAAATCTGCTTGCATCATCAGTTTATCGTACTTCTCTTTTAAGATTTTTGTATCTTCTAAATAATTTAACTGTAGACTGACAACTGCTTGATCCGTATACTCATAATAAAAGCTGTTCATGTAGTATAATTCAGGATAATAATCTATTAAATCATTATTTAGATCTGTCACATCATCCAAAGTTATATCATAGTTGCTCACTTCAAACTTCTCTTGATTGAATTTTTTTAATTCTGAAGCAATTTTCAAATGAATATTATAGATATTTATCACATGGCTTTTTTCATTATTCAAATTATTCTTTTGTTCATAATTTATTTCAAAAGCAAAAGCCTCCGACACAAATCTTAATGGCACCAATGTGCGGTCATTAACTATTAATGCTTGGGTATCCATTTCGTAAATCTCATCATTTACTTTAGCAAATTTTGATCCTATTTTTAAAGTAATTCTTGTATTATTTTTCAAAATAATTACTTCTCTGGTCTCTGGTAGCCACTGCACATTTCCACCAAAATCCTCACTTAAGAGTCTGATAGGTATTAAAGTTCTGTCGTTTTCATCGATCAAAGGCTTGACATCATAAAAATTAACTAACGTGTCGTTAATATATATATTTATTGGTAAAGCTTCTCCATAAGTCATAGGACTTATTACAACTAGTATAAATAAGATTATACTTGCTATTTTTAATTTTTTCTTCATATTTATCACCTAGAAAAATTATATCTTTAAACCATATTTTTAACAAGAAAAAAGATAATTTAGAATTAAAGTCTAAATTACCTTTTTATCTTAAAACTGTGCTAATTGTATTGATAAAAACCTTCTCCAGTTTTTCTACCAAGAAGATTTCCTCTTACCATTTTTCTAAGTAATGGATGTGGACGATACTTAGGATCGCCAGTTTCTTCAAGTAAAACTTCCATGATTGCTAAATTAACATCGTTACCTATTAAATCAGCTAAAGCTAATGGACCAATAGGATGATTTGCACCTAATTTCATCGCTTGATCAATATCCTCAGCACTCGCAACACCTTCTGCTAGAATGCCAATGGCTTCGTTAATCATTGGTATTAAGATTCTATTGACAACAAAACCTGGTGCCTCTTCAACTAATACTGCTGTCTTGCCTAATTTTTCAGCTAAATCAACTATCAGTTCCTTCGTGTCCTCTGAAGTAGCTATACCATTAATCACTTCAACTAATTTCATCACTGGTACTGGATTGAAGAAATGCATGCCAATAATTTTATCAGGTCTATTCGTTGCAGTAGCAATTTCTGTAATAGATAATGATGATGTATTTGTAGCTAAAATAGCATCTTTGGCACAAACGTCATCTAATTCTTTAAATATTTTCTTCTTAATTTCCATATTTTCAACGGCAGCTTCCACAACTAAACCAACATCGTTTAAAATATTTATATCTGTACTAACAGTAATTCTAGATAAAATAGTTTCTTTTTCATCTTCAGTTATTCTCTCTTTTTTCACACTTCGATCAAGACTATTAGTTATTGTCTTTAATCCATTTTCTAAGTATTCTTCTTTTAAATCTCTCATGATTACTTCATAACCTGCTTGAGCAAAAGCTTGTACAATGCCCGAACCCATGGTTCCAGCACCTAATACACCTATCTTCATGGAATCACCTACCTTTTTATTTATTCTTAAATGAGGGTTTTCTCTTTTCAAGAAAAGCCTTCATTCCTTCTTTCTGATCCTCTGTTGCAAAACATAAGCCAAATAACATTTTTTCAATTTCATTAGCTGATTCAAAATCTAAATCATAGCCTCTATTAATGGCTGTTTTAGAGTAGCCTACTGCCATCTGTCCATTTTTAACAATCTTTTTAGCCATTTCTAAACTTTCATTCATTAGATTTTCTAGATCAACAACTTTATTAACCAAGCCTATTTTTTCTGCATCTTCGGCACCAATGACATTACCAGTAAAAATAAGCTCTTTTGCCTTACCTAAACCAACTAATCTTGGTAATCTTTGGCTACCCGCAAAGCCTGGTGTTATACCTAAACTAACTTCCGGTTGACCAAATTTTGCCTTATTTGAAGCAATTCTTAAGTCACAAGCCATGGCAAGTTCACAACCGCCACCTAATGCATAACCATTAACTGCAGCAATGACTGGTTTTTCAAGTAACTCAATCTTTCGAAAAACCTTTGAACCAAAATCAGCAAACTGTCGCCCTTCTTCTGCATTCATTTTAACCATTTCTGAAATATCAGCGCCTGCAACAAATGCTTTGCCATTGCCAGTAATAATGATTACATATATTTCTGGGTCTTTTCCTAAAGCCTCAATCCCTTGATCTAAATCGTTTAAAGTTTCAATATTCAAAGCGTTTAATGTCTTAGGATTATCTAATTTTAAAATACCTATATTTTCTTTTTTTTCTATAACAATATTCTTGTAGTCCATAGGTCTCCTTTCTTACAAAGGTTACTTATTATTGCGTTGTTTATCCTTTGGAACAACACATGTCCCAGTTGCTTTACAAACCACAATCGGTTCATCTAAAACATCACAAGCAGAATCACTAATATCTGGTCTCGGCACAATAACTTTTCGTGCTTCAAACGTCATTTTTCTTGATGAATTCCCAACTTTAGTGATTTCTCCAACGGCTTCAATAAACTCACCTGCATAAACTGGTGCTAAAAACTGAACATCATCATAGGCAGCAAATAAACCTTCATCACCATCTTGTCTAATTAACAATTCAGTTGCAACATCTCCAAATAAGTTTAACATTTTAGCCCCATCAACTAGATTACCACCATAATGTGCATCATGCATACTCATTCGCATACGTATTACTACTTTTTCACTCATTTTCTCTCTCCCCCCAAAACCTTCTAATTAACTTTCTTAACGTCATAATTATATCAGTTTAAAGACAATACTTAAAGATAATTTTGTCATTGTTCTTCTCATTGTTAAATCTCCATGAATTATGGTAAAATGAATCTAGAATCTAGGAGGTTTTAGTGAATATTTTAGGCATCATTACTGAATATAACCCATTTCATAATGGACATAAATATCATATTGAAGAAGCAAAGAAAAAAACAAATGCAGATTTTACAATTTGTATTATGAGCGGCCATTTTTTGCAAAGAGGTATTCCAGCAGTAATTGATAAATGGACAAGGGCAGAAAATGCCCTGCGTAATGGTGTTGACCTTGTAATCGAATTACCAACCGTTTACTCTTTAAATAGCGCTGAGTACTTTGCTGAAGGGGCCATTAAGCTATTAAATGCCACAGGCATAACAGATTATGTTGTCTTTGGGAGCGAAAAAGGCACAATAGATAATTTTTATAAAATTAGTCAAATCTATGCTCAAGAACCAGAAAAATTTGTTTTTCAATTAAAAGAAAATTTAACAAAAGGCCTAAGTTTTCCAAAAGCACGGCGAAATGCTTTAGAAGAGTATTTAGGTGAAGAATTAAATCTTGATAGTAAACCCAATAATATTCTTGGTATTGAATACCTTAAAGCCATTTATAATACAAACAGTACAATTAAAGCTGAAACAATTAAACGTATTCAGAACGATTATAATGATTCAAACCTAACAGGAGAAATTTCATCTGCAACAGCAATTCGCAAAAAATTAGAAGAAAACTGTGAAATTAAAAGCATTAAAAAAAGTGTCCCTTTAAGTACATATAATTCATTAAAAAAATTTGAAAATGATTTAGTTTTTAAAAAAAGCTTTAAGAACTTAATTTTTTATAAAATTAGAGCCTTGTCAACAGAAGACCTTTCTAAAATTCACGATGTCAGCGAAGGTTTAGAAAATCGCATCAAGGAAAAAGCGCTTAACTGTAATAACTTAGAAGAACTTATTTTAGCTATTAAAAGTAAAAGATACACCTATACAAGAATCCAACGCATACTTTTTAAAGCTTTATTGAATATTGAAAACTCAGATGTAGAGCACAACCCACGTTACCTTAGAATTCTAGGTTTTAATAAAAAAGGACAAAAAATCATCAGAAAATTAAATGAATCATCCCATTTACCAATCATTACCAATCTCAAAAACTATGAACCGCAAGATGCTGTTGCTAGAAGTATGATCGAGAAAGATATTTTAGCAACAAATATCTATCAATTAGCAAAAAATAAAAAAACTGGGAATTTAGACTTTCTCAATTCACCAGTTATTATTAAATAATGATTACTTCATATTATCTAGTTCAGCAATATTACGTTCTAATGTTGCTGCTCTAGATTCTAAATCATGTTTTGATTTAACTAACATTTCCTTTGAATAATCGAAAGAAGAATTTCGCATCTCTACTGATTTTCGCTTTGCATCTTCAAGTATTACAGCTGCTTTTTCTCTTGCTGCCGCAACAATTTCATGGTCATCAACTAATTTCTGATGTTCTTTTGTAAATTCAATGTTTAGCTCTTTTTTCTTTTGTTCTAACTGTTTTATAATCTTAGCTTCTTTTTCTTTTGCTTTTTGCATAATTAACTGAGCTTCTTTCTCCGATTCTAAAAGAATATCCTCTCTGTTTTTAAATAGGTATTTAACATGTTGGTATTCCTCTGGTATTTTTGTTGATATTTTACTTATGATATCTATTAATTCATTTCTATTCAGCATTATTTTACCAGTTAAAGGAACAGATGATACATTTTCAAGCATATCTTCTATTTCTTCTAACAAATCTAGCACTTCTAACTTGTCTTTCATTTTATCCAATTGATTCACCCTTCCTTTTCATTGCTTCTAGTACCGGAGTTGTCACGAAATTTTCAATATCTCCTCCTAAGGTAAAAACCTCTTTTACCAAAGACGAACTTAAATGTGCATAAGCCATATCAGTCGTTAGAAAAAAAGTCTCTGCATTCTCATTTAACTTTCGGTTCATTGTTGCCATTTGAAATTCACTTTCAAAATCCGAAACAGCTCTTAAACCTTTTATAATAACTTTAATATTATTTTTTTCAACATAATCAGTTAATAAACCTGTAAAAGAATCAACAAATACTTTCTCATTATCTGCAACTGACGCTTCAACTAAAGCGACACGTTCCTCTAATGTAAACATAGGTTCTTTTTCTTTATTCACTAAAACTGCCACGATTACTTTATCAAATATCTTTGAAGCTCTATTAACAATATCTAAATGACCATTTGTTATTGGATCAAAGCTTCCAGGATAAACTGCTATATTCATTTAATCCTCCTAAATATTACTATGACTGTTCGACCATATTTTTTTTCTTTAATCATCTCTAAGCCATCAAATGCTAATTTATTTTTGTCTTTTTTATCTTTTTCTACAATTATTATACCATTTAAGTTTAAAATTTCTTTTTCTAAAATTTTATTGATTGCTTTAATCTCAAGACTCTCAAAGTATGGAGGATCTAAAAATATAATATCAAAGGTTTCTCTGATTTTATCCAAAAAATCAAAACTATCCTTCATATATAATTTTATATTCGTTAGATTACTACTACTAATATTTTCTTGAATCACGTTTTTACATGCTCTATTGTTTTCAACTAAAACGACTTCTTTTGCACCTCTAGATGCAGATTCAATGCCTAATGCACCAGATCCAGAAAATAAATCTAGAACCTTTTTATTTTTTATCTCAAATTGAATCATATTGAAAAGAGATTCTTTTACACGGTCCGTTGTTGGACGGGTATCATCTCCAGGAATCGTTTCAAGTGTTGTGCCACCTGCTTTTCCACTAATTACTCTCATAAATTCACCTCTAAATATATAATAACATATTTAACTTAATTTGTAACCATTAAATATCTCCTTTGATTTACTATTAACAAAGTTAATGATTTCCTTATCCTCACCTAATTTATACTTTAATAACAAATCTTTCATATCTCTTTGTGTTTTATTCAAAATATCATTGTGTTTAATCATGTTTGCTAATTTAAATGTTGGAATACCAGACTGTCTTATGCCTAGAATTTCTCCTGGGCCTCTTAATTCTAAATCTTTCTTCGAAATAATAAAACCATCATTGCTTTGAACCATTATTTTTATACGCTCTTTGGCAATATTCCCTAAACGGTCAGCTAGTAAAAAACAATAACTTTGATGACTACCTCTGCCAACTCGGCCTCTTAATTGGTGCAATTGAGAAAGACCAAAACGTTCTGAATTCTCAATAACCATAAAATTTGCATTTGGAACATCTATACCAACTTCTATTACAGTAGTTGATATAAGAATATCAATTCTTCTACTTTTAAAATCAAACATTATTTGATCCTTTTCATTATTTTTCATTTGTCCATGAATCATAGCCACATTAAAGTCTTTAAAAATATTCTCATCTAATTCTTTGTAATGCTCTTCAACAGATACCAAATCTAGATGCTCAGATATTTCTACTAAAGGGCATACAAAATAACCCTGTCGTCCCTTTGCTATTTGTTTTTTAATAAAATCATACATTTCTAGTTTTTTATTTTTTTTAACAAAATGGGTACTGATTTCTTTTCTACCCTTTGGCATTTCGTCTAAAGTCGAAATACTTAAGTCCCCATATAGTACCATTGATAACGTTCGGGGAATTGGCGTGGCAGACATAACTAAGATATCTGGTAATGTTTCATTATTTTCCGCTAATTTTTGCCTTTGTTTTACCCCGAAACGATGTTGCTCATCTGTAATGACTAATCCTAGTCTATTAAATTTAACTTGGTCTTGAATTAAAGCATGGGTACCAATTAAAATGTCAAGCTCACCACTTTTAATCTTCTTATATATTTGTTCTTTATCTTTATTCTTTACTGATGACGTCAAACAAGCGACTTTTAGATTATAATCTTTAAAATAATTTGTAAAACTCTCATAGTGTTGATTAGCTAAGATTTCAGTTGGTGCCATCATTGCACCTTGGTAGCCATTTAAAACTGTCAAATATAAGACTATAAAACCTACAATTGTTTTTCCGGAACCGACATCTCCTTGGAGGATACGATTCATTACCTTTGTATCAATCATATCACCTATAATTTCTTCCAACACACGTCCTTGAGCCGAAGTTAAGTTAAAAGGTAACTTCTTAATAAACTCATTAATTAGTTCATGTCTTTTAAAAGCAATGCCTTCTTCGGCGTCAAAGTTATTTTTTAATAAAATCATTCCTAATTGTAAGTCAAAAAACTCTTTATAGATTAAATGATATTTGGCAATCTTATAAATTGATAAACTCTCTGGAAAATGAATGTTTTTAATTGCATATTCCAAAGGACACAATTTATTTTTTTGTGTAATTTCCTTTGGTAGTGCAGTCAATTTTGAAAAGTCTACAAGACCTAAAGTTGTTTCAATAATTTTCCTAATTTGCCATTGCTTTAACCCTTCTGTTAATGGGTAAACTGGTGTTATTCTCATGAACTTATCTATGTTTTTAGAATGTACATGTATAAACTCAGGATGAACTATTTTTCCTTGATCATATTTGCCATAAAAATAATAAACTTCATCTGGTTGAAAACGATTAACCAGACGATTTTGATTAAAAAACATAACTTCAAAATAATTCTCATCTACATCAACAACTTTTAATGTTAAAATTGACTTTCTGCTATAGGATTTACGATTAGTAATACCGATAACTTTAGCTTTTACAGTAAATGATTCATCGGATGTCATTTCACTAATTGAAGACAATTTTGATTTATCGATATATCGAATAGGATAATGTTCTAATAAATCTTTAATTGTATAAATATTTAATGCACTCAAATAGGATGATTTAACTTTCCCAACGCCTTTTATTTTTTTTACAGAATCAGAAGGATTCATTTCATCAGCCCTTTCAAACCTTAAACTTCATAGAAATTTTCATTTTTAAAGAAATATAAATGTTTTTCTTTAACTTTAATTCCTGTTATTTTTTCGAGCGCCTCTGCATATAACTTTACTTGCTCTTTATGCTCATTTAATAACAATTTTTCATTTGATGGATTGATTTTATCCGTCTTATAATCAACAATAACTATAGAATTATTCTCGATAAAATACAAATCAATAATTCCTTGAACATAAAGATCCGCATTATACTTAAAAGTAAAGGGTACTTCACGTTTGACTTTCATTGATTGAAGCAACCGATTCCCAATTTTAGAATCATAAAAAGATGCTATACTATTGACATCTAATATATCCTTTTGTTCTTTATTGATATAACCTTTTGAATACAAATCATCAATTTGATCTTTAATACCTAACAGAGAAACATTAGAAAGGTCCATTTTTTCCATAATATAATGGTAAGTATTCCCAATATCAAAAGGAGATAAACCAACTTTTTCTGTCACAAAACTCGGTTCTTTTTGCATCTGAGGTATATTATTAAATAATCTAAACTGATTAACATCTCCATCACTAGATGTAAAATTTGTAACAGATAATTTCAATGGTTTCTTAGTTTCAATCACTGGTTCATGAGCATTTAATAATTTGTCAATTTCAGAACTGTCTTCAATGTTAGGTTTTTTTAAAATTTCTTTTATTCTAAATTTCTTTAGATTCTCGTCTTCACTTACTTCTTGTATTTCTGTTAAATCAATAATATTAATTTGAAAAAGATCATTACTATCCGGCTTAAAAGGTTTATCTAGTAATTCATATATTTTTTTTGCATCTTTATTATTAGATATTATTTTCATTATCCATTCAATATAACTTTTTGATTTTTTTAAGTAATCTTTGGATTGTTTAATTGTCCATTCATTGATTGCTTTTTCAAATCCCCGAGTATAAGTTCCAAAAATTAATAAACGATCGATGCTTCTAGTCATACCAACATAAAGTATTCTCATTTCTTCAGCCAAATTTTCTTCATGAATTTTTTTATCAATAACGTATTTAGCAATTGATTTCGATTTCACTCTGTTTTCATGATCAATGTAATCAGCTCCAATACCTAAGTTTTTATGAAAAGAAAATTCACTTCTACTTGACATTGACCGCATTTGTCTATTACCTCTAGCAATAATTACTACAGGAAATTCAAGGCCTTTTGACTTATGAATACTCATCAATCTAACGACATTTTCGCTTTCAGAAATTACATTTGCTGTATCGAAATCCGCACTAATTCTACCCATTTTTTCAATAAATTTGACAAAATAAAATAAACCAGATGATGAACTGTTACTAAATATTTTAGCTTTTTGAATTAACAATTTCAAGTTACCTCTACGTAAATTACCTCCTGGTAATGCAGAAATAAAATTTAAAAAATTAGATTCTCTTAATAACTTCTCAATGAAACTATCAATGGATAAATATCTAGAAATTTCATACCAATAATCAATTTTTTTAATGAAACCCTTTGCTTTTCCACCTAAATCAGTTTCCTCTTTTGATATGAATAATAGACTGTCGAAGTATTCTTTAGCAGGATGCTCTAAACGTATCTTAATGATTTCATCAATTGTAAATCCGCCAAAAGAAGACCTTAATACTGATAATAAAGCAATATCATTTCTTCTGTTATCAATGACTTTAAGTATGTTTAAGAATATTTCTATTTCTAAACTCTCTAAATAACCAGTCCCCCCTTCATAATACAGAGGAATACCTTCTTTAATAAATTTTTCTTCAAAAATTGGTCCCCATCCACTTGTCGCTCTCATGAGTACAACAATATCACTGTATTTTATTTTTCTAAACTCAGCAGTTTTCCGGTCAAATGTCTTTTTACCGATTAGATTTTTTATCCGCTGTATAATTGCCATGGCTTCAGTTTCACTTGTCTTTAAGTCTAATATCTCATCATCGATGGCTTCAGTATCTAATAGTCTTTTATCAGCATTTACTATATTTATTTCCATATTTGACTGCTCTAATGGTAAAAAATCTAGTCCTTTATATAAATAAGCTTCTTCATTGTATTCAATTTCACCAAATTTTTCTGACATTAACTCACTAAATATAAAATTAATACCATCTAAAATTTCTACCCGTGTTCTAAAGTTTCTTGTCAAATTTATTTTTCTATTAACAGCACTATAGTCTGAACTGTAATTTCTAAATTTATCCAAAAATAATTCAGGTTCTGCTAATCTAAACTTATAAATACTCTGTTTCACATCACCAACTAAGAACACATTATTATCTCTTCTAATAAGATTAACAATTTCCTCTTGTAAACTATTTGTATCTTGGTATTCATCAACAAAAATATAATTAAATTTTTTTCTGTATTTGCTATTAATTTCTTCGTCTTTTAATAACTCTAAGGCATATTGTTCTAGATCACTAAAATCGACTACATTTTGTTCTAATTTTTCAACTTTAAATTTTTCATCCACTTTTTTAACCAAATTTGCTAGAGCATCCACCATTGGTTTGATTTTTTGTAGATCTTCTAGCTGTTCTGTAAAGGGTTTACTACCAATTTTATCAGCAATTTTATTTATGTTATTCTTTGATAATTTTCTTAATCCCTTCACCTGTTCTTGAATATCTTTATCAATTTCAGATTTCCGGTCCTTTGAAATTCTTCCCAGTCTTTCATAGGATACATTACTAACTTCATTAATGAAAACGGTCATACCTTCTTCTATTCCTTCAATCATGCGATTGACCATATTTAAGTCAGATACTACAGCTTCCTTATATTCTATAGGTCCGCCAACGCCTTCAGTTTTTCTAATGGCTTCTTTTAGATATTTTTTTGAAATATTCAAATCATCCCTTAGTAAATCTTTGAAAGTTTTAATCCATATATGTTCTTCATAATTTTTATCATTAATCGAATAATATTCAATTTTCTTTTCTAACCATTCGAAAGGCTCAGATTTTGAGCGCATAAAATTATACAGCCGATCAATAATATCAACCAACTTTCGATCACTTCTATTACTTGTATATGACTCAACTAAATCGATGAAATTAGCATCACCTTTGGAATATGCTTCTTCTAATACTTCATCCACTACTTCTAAAAACAATAACTCTTTTTCAGTAGTATCTAAAATTCTAAAGGAGGGATCAATATTGATTTTGTGAAAATTTCTTTTAATAACCTCCATACAAAACGAATGAATCGTTGAAATATTAGCATTGCCAATCATAGTAATTTGCCTTTGAATAAATTCTTGATTATCTTGTTTTTCTTTTAATAGATCCGTTAAACCACTTAAAATTCTCTCACGCATCTCACCTGCTGCCGCTTTTGTAAAAGTTATAATTAACATTTGGTCAATTGGAATATGGTCATCGGATATTAATGATATGATACGTTTAACTAAAACTGCTGTTTTACCTGAACCAGCGGCGGCTGATAACAGTAAATTTTGATTTCGACTTTCAAAAGCATTTCTTTGCTCATTTGTCCATTGCATCAAATAACTCCTTCCACGTTAATCTAATTTATTTCAATCATCGAAGTTTGATTTTTTCCATTTCTTTTCGACTGATATAATGCATGATCTGCTTGATGGATTACTTTTAATGGTTCTATATCTTCACTAGGCATCACTGAACAAATACCAACACTAATAGTTAATTTTTTTTGTTCTTCTGAAACAAAATTATCAATATTCAAATCCACAACTGCTTTTCGTAACTTTTCACCAATCTTAAAAAGCTGATTAGTATTTTGATTTTCAACTAAAATAATAAATTCTTCACCACCATATCTAGCAACAATATCATCATCTCTTGTGCATTCATCAAAAATACTTGCAACATTTTTAAGACATTCATCACCAGCCATATGGCCATAAGTATCATTGAAATTTTTATAGTTATCGATATCAATCAACAAAACCCCTAGAGGTAATTCTAAAAATTTCATTTTCCGATAAATACTTAGATACACTTCAAAAAAATACTTTTTATTGAAAAGTTGTGTTAGGTCATCAATATTAATCTGTTTTTTCAATCTTTCTTTTTCTAGTTTCATTTCTTCTTTCATCATCAGTTGTTCTTTAATATTTTTATAATAAATATTGATTAATTTTGCAATAGTTCTAGCAATAACTAAATCATCTTCGTTAAAACTTTTAATTGAATCAACACTAATATCTAAAGCTAGAGCACCATAAATCTTATCTCCATCTTTTATGCTAATAACAATTGTTTCTTTTGCCAATCTTACCGATTGATTATTTTCTTTTTCTACAGCATCGATAAAATCTAAATTAATATTTTTAATAAGTCCTACTTGAGATTTAGGAAAGACAAAATCTTTAATCTTATATTTTTCCTTATTCAAAGCCGTTAAATCATGACCAATAGCATCAATAAAAAACACATTGCCATTGTTTGATAAATAAACTGATCCAAAATCAGCTTTATTCAAAGCTTTAAAAAATATTCTGAATACTCTTATGATGAAATCTTGTTCTTTGAGCTTTTGTATGCGGTCAAGTTTAGAAATTTCAATCACTAATTCATTAAAAATTTTCATATTTTCGTTTTTTATTCTAGTTTTTAATTTCAAATCATTATTCTCAATCATCATTCTTTTGATGAAGTGATTATATAAAAACCAAAAGACTAATATAAATATTAGAACAGGCGTCTGAATAATATTAAAATATATCCCTACCATTAATATAAGCATCAAACTTAAGTTAATAATTTTTATAATTGTACTATTACTCATAAACACCTACTTTATATTGTTTTCGTGTAACTTCTCAATCACTTCTTTATCCTTATAATTTGGGAGAACATTATAATCATTTCCTGAAAATTGTCTATCAAATTGACAAATCCCTAAGTAATCACAGTAACTACAAGCTGTGAATTGGGAAGACTTTTTAATAGGAAAAATGCTAGTATCCCCACTAATAATTCTATTACCAACATCCTCTATATAGTTTTTTACATGTTTTCTTAATAAGTAAAAATCTCTATCATCTATGACTTTCGCACTTGAATAAAAATCACCATTTTTTGTTAGTTTTACGTCAAAAACACTTGATTTCTTTTTTTCAACTAAATCATGGTCCATTTGAGATAAAACATCTATATCTTTTATGCCAATACCTGATAATTTCATTTCATCAAGAATTCTCTCTTGAAGAAATTGATTTGCTTCATAATCAACAATTGGATCATCAATTTTAAAATAATAAACCCCTGCTGGTTTTATTTTATCAAAACCAAAATAACTTGAATCATTAATTAAAGCATCTAAATAAATTATTAATTGTGTCTTATTGCCATTATATATATCTGATAGTTTCAAATCAGAAGCACCAGATTTATAATCTATTACTCTAACATATGTTTCATCATCTTTCTCTAAAATATCTAATCGATCAATAGTTCCTTTAAGGATTAGCTTTTCATCATTTTTTAAATTAATAATAACTGGTTTCAATCCCTCAGGACCATCAGTAAATTTAATTTCAAAGGCTTTCGGCTTAAACTCTCCTTTTACTACATGATCTCTCAATGTCCAAATAGATTGCTTAACCACTCTTAAGATCTTAGATTTATAATACTTATTTCGACTATTCTCATTAAATAAAGCATCATTGTATTCAGAAGTAATTTCATCAACAATGATAGACACAATTGAATCACTTTTTTCTTGTGTTAAATCTTCCCATCTAATATTCTCTTTTTCTAATGCATAGCCAAATTTTTCTAATGAAGCATGGAACATAATTCCCAAATCTGGTAACTCAACTTCAAAGTTTTTTCGTTCTTTTGGTGACAATCCATACTTAACAAAATGTTTAAACGGACAATCGACAAATGAATCAATTCTAGATGAAGAAGCATAAAGTGGTAATTCATAAAGTTTTTTTGCAAAATTTTCATCAATAGTCTTAATATCATTATTATAAAATAATGCTTCCTCAATCCAATTAGAATCTTTTTTATTGGTCAAATACCATTGATATACTTCTAGCCAAAATGAATCAACTGAATAACCATCAACTAATTTTCTTAATTGGCTTACAAGGTATTTAACTGTTGACTGTTCTGTTACTAATAACTTTTTTTCCATTTCTTTCTCAAAATTTAGAAATGATAGAAACTTAATTTGCGGAAAAACGTTCATTATTTTATCTATGAAAATTGATGGTCTTAAGGTTTTACCTTCATTATTAGACAAAGCAAAACTTAAAATTAGTTTATTTCTAGGTTTAGAAAATAATCGATAAACTAAGTAATTTTCTTCCGACACTTTATAATCAAGATCGTTCTGTAAATCTAACCCATTATTCTTAATAATTAATTTTTCATCTTCAGAAAAGATGTCATTGTTCTCTATTTGACTAGGAAAAAGACCATCATTCATACCTAGAACACATAAAACTTTAACATCAGAGACTTTTGTACGATGGACATCGCCAACTAAAACTTCATTCCCTAAGGAAGGTAAAATACCAACTTCATACTCTGTTATGCCCTCCTTTAAAATCTTTATATACTCTTTTAAGGTTAATGATTCTTCTTTAAAGAGCTCAACAAACTCTTCAATTATCTTCATTATTATATTCCAAATCTGAGTATTTTCATTAACTTCTTCTAATAAATCTTTTGATTTTAGTTGAATAATCCATTTTTCTAATTGGTCTACAAGTCCATAATTTTTAAGAAAATCATAATATTTTATTGTGAAATTTGAAACATCATTAATTTTTTTATCAGTACCATTATAAAATTCTAGAAAAGGATTCATCAATTTTTTTCTTAATACATTAATATACTTTAGTTCATCCTCAGTCAGATCATTTAAGCCACGTTTAAATTCACTTTGCCATAAAGACCCCTTAATACCATAATTAATAACGTAGTTTTCTAGTCTCTCCCCTTCATCCTTTGTTAAATGAGTGAAACCCGTTTTTACTAAAGAAAAAATGTCCTCGTATCTAAAGTGTTTCTGATATATCTCTAGAGTAGAAATGATGAATTTAATCAATGGATTATTTAGAATTGAAACTTTCTTATCAATAAAATAAGGGATATTATACTCTTCTAGAACACTCTTTATAGTTAACTGATAATCATCTAAATTTGATACAATTATCCCAATATCTTGCCAACTATAATTTTCTTTTTTCATCATCTCATGTAATTCAATTGCTATCATCTCAACTTCGGAATATAAGTCATTTCCAATAAATCCTTTTATGTTATTAACTTTTTTAGAGTAAACATCATTGGGATACTTGAAAATATTTTCGCTTAAAAAAAGTATTTCTTCGTTATTATAATTGTTTTCTTTAAACTCTATAATCTCGTATTCTAAATGGTTTTCCAAGCAAATCTCTTCTAGTTTTTTTAGCGTTTCATTTACATTTTTATTAGGTGTTTTTTCCCTATTTTCAAAGTCTATAGTCAATGCAATTGTTACATCATTACACAAACAAAACATTTTTTCAATTAATTGAAGTTGTAATGCATTAAAACCATGAAAAGCATCAATCCAAATTCTTGTATCCTTTAGAAACCCTAAAGACTCAATTGTTTCAATTACAAGTTTAAATTGATCATCTTCAGTAAAGTACTCACTACTTAAATAATTTCTGTAATCTTGATAAATCTTTAAAATATCTTTGGATTTCTTTATTAAATAATCGTCTTCAACATGATCGACAAAAATATTTTTAAGAGAGGATACTTCCATACCTTTCATATTTATTTTTTTAAAAAGTGAACTAAATTTCTCTATTAACCCTTTTTTATTCAAACTGCCTTTATAAAAAGAGAGTTCTCTTTCATAGCTTCCTAAAATTTTTCTGATAATCATATTTTGACCAAATTTATCTAACTCTATACCATTAATACCACCAATACTTTTAAGTATTGTATTAATTAACCAGTCAAAACTTAAAACATTAATATTGATTAGGCCTGCTAAATCCATTTTCTCAATTAATTGTCTTTCGGCTTCAAGGTTATACTGTTCAGGCACCAAATAAATCAATTTTTCATTTTTGTCTTTCTTTAACTCTTCCATCATTTTGTATGATTTTCCAGTAGAACTCTTGCCGACATAGAATTTTATCATAGACCACCTCACAAGTCATCTCGATTTAAATGATATTTTTATCTAAATAAGTAAAATAAATGTTATATTTTGTACAAACTATTGTTTGTTTAATTTTATCATATATGAATTCAATTCAGAAGTCTTTTCTAATATTGAACAGGAAATAATTAAAAAATATTGTAAATCTCTTAATATGTTATATAATTAACGCAAAGACTAACATTACTATTTTTTATGGTTGAAGGTCTATTTTTTGGGTATTTTATGTATAATGTAGAAAGGATGGTGAAAAATGTTAAAAGAATTTTCGTTAGAAAAATTTGACGCTGCAAAAATTGCCAAGTTAGATGATTATATCGCTAACATAGAGGGCGATTTAGGCGAAGAACTCATTCATGTGCTACACTATAGCCAGAAATTGTTTACTTTCCTACCAAAGGAAATACAGCTATATGTAGCACAAGCTCTTCATTTACCTGCATCAAAGGTTTTTGGTGTTGCAAGTTTCTATTCATACTTTAATCTCACTCCTGTAGGTAAATATACAATCAACATTTGTATGGGGACAGCTTGTTTTGTTCGAGGAGCAGAAAAAGTATTAGATGAATTTAAGAAACAGCTAGACATTAGTGCTGGTGAAACAACTATTGATAAAATGTTCACACTTAAAAATGTCCGTTGTGTAGGTGCCTGTGGTTTAGCTCCAGTGGTTATGATTAATGAAAAAGTCTATGGTCATATAGGTCCTGATGATGTCACAGATATTATTAAAGAATATCGTAATAAGGAGGAAGAATAATGAGTATAAAATCTCTAGATGAGTTAATGAATATTCGTAAGAAACATGAAGAGAATGTTAGCCTAAGAGATAATGATAATACATCTCAAACCAAATTATTAGTTGGTATGGCTACTTGTGGTATCGCATCAGGTGCTCGAGAGACATTGAATGAACTTTTAAAAGAAATAAAAGCTCAAGGTCTTGAAAATGTAAAAGTTGTTCAAGTCGGGTGTTTAGGTTACTGTCATTCAGAACCAACTGTAGAAGTTAATATTCCTGGCCAAGATGCAATTCTATACGGTCCTGTAACTGTTGACCGCGTGAAAGAATTAGTTGAGCGACACATCATTAATCATGAAATTATTGAAGAATTAGTTATTAATCAGAATTTTGATAGAGCTTAAAAGGAGGTAACCATGAGCATTTATCGTTTGAATATTATGGTTTGTGGCGGTACCGGATGCATGGCATCTGATAGCCAGGGAATCGTGGATAACTTCAAAGATATACTTAAAGAAAAAGGATATGATCAAGAAGTTCAAGTTTTAAAAACTGGCTGTTTCGGTTTTTGTGAACAAGGACCAATTATTAAAATCCATCCTGATAATGTCTTTTATGTAAAAGTTACACCTGAAGATGTTGAGGAAATTGTAGATGAACATATTATTAAAGGTCGTAGAGTTGAAAGATTATTATACGAAGATCCTGATTTAAAAGAAAAAATAAATGAACAATCAGATATGTCTTTTTACAAACCTCAATTGAGAATTGCCTTGAGAAACTGTGGTTTAATTAATCCTGAAGACATTTTTGAATATATTGCTTATAGAGGATATGAAGCACTTGGAACAGTATTAAAAAACCAATCACCAGAAGATGTTATTAATACAATGATTCAAAGTAATTTAAGAGGTCGTGGCGGTGGTGGTTTCCCAACAGGTTTGAAATGGAAATTTGCGAATAAAGCACCTGGTGATGAAAAATATATTATATGTAATGCTGATGAGGGAGATCCTGGAGCCTTCATGGATCGTTCGATTTTAGAAGGTGATCCACATTCAGTATTAGAAGCAATGGCTATTGCTGGTTATGCAATAGGTGCCGAAACAGGTCTTATTTACATAAGAGCTGAATACCCTCTTGCTATTAAGCGTTTAGAAATAGCAATTGACCAAGCCAAAGAACAAGGTTTGTTAGGAAAGAATATTTTTGGATCTGACTTTAATTTTAATATAAAACTTAAATATGGTGCTGGAGCATTTGTTTGTGGAGAAGAAACTGCTTTAATCGCATCAACTGAAGGTTTAAGAGGTGAACCAAGAAATAAACCACCTTTCCCAGCAACAAGTGGCTTTAAAGGAAAACCAACAAACGTAAATAACGTTGAGACTTTAGCAAATGTAGCGCCAATTATTTTAAATGGACCAGAATGGTTCAATAAAATTGGAACCGAAAAGTCTAACGGTACTAAAGTATTTGCTTTAGCTGGCGCAATTAATAATGTTGGCTTAGTTGAGGTACCCATGGGAACAACTTTACGAGAAATTGTTTACGATATAGGTGGCGGTATTAGAGGTGGCAAAGCCTTTAAAGCTGTTCAAACAGGTGGCCCATCCGGTGGTGTTATTACAACAAAAGACCTTGATACACCAATAGATTATGACTCATTACAAGCAATTGGTTCTATGATGGGATCCGGTGGTATGATTGTTATGGATGAAGATACATGTATGGTAAGTATCGCTAAATTTTATCTGGATTTTACTCAGGAAGAATCCTGTGGTAAATGCACCCCCTGTAGAATTGGTACTAAAAGAATATTTGAGTATCTCGAAAAACTAACGGAAGGCAAAGCAACAATGGATGACCTTCATAATTTAAAAGAATTATGTGAGTCTGTAAAAGATACTGCCCTTTGCGGCCTAGGTCAAACAGCACCTAATCCAGTATTAAGTACTATGGAATACTACTGGGATGAATACGTTGCCCATGTTAATGGTCATTGTCCTACTAAAGAATGTAAAGCCCTTTTAAGTTATACCATTGATGCTGAAAAATGTATTGGTTGTACTGCTTGTGTTAAGAAATGTCCAGTTGATTGCATTTCTGGCGAAAGAAAAGAGCCCCATGTTATTGATGAAGCAGTATGTATTAAATGTGGTGCCTGTTATGATGTTTGTCCAGTAGATGCAGTAATAAAACCGTAGGAGGTGTAAAAATGTCAGATAAAATAAAATTAACAATTAACAAACAGATTGTAGAAGTAAATCCTGGCACTACAGTTTTAAAAGCTGCTAAAAGTATTGGTATTGAGATTCCAACTTTGTGTCATATGGATTTATGTGATTTTGAGTTTGTAAACAAATCAGCTTCATGTAGAGTATGTGTTGTTGAAATTGAAGGCAGACGAAACCTTGCGCCATCTTGTGTTCAAAAAGTTGAAGAAGGTATGGTTGTAAAAACACATACCCCACGAGCCATTCGTGGTAGAAGAACTTCTGTTGAACTACTATTATCAAATCATCCGCAAGAATGTTTTACTTGTCCTAAAAACTTAGATTGTGAACTTCAGAAATTAGCTGATGATCTTAATATTAGAGACATTCATTATGTAGGCGAGAAGATAAATTACGAAAAAGACAGTTCAAGTTTCTCTATTGTAAAGGATCCGAATAAATGTATTATGTGTAGAAGATGTGAAACAATGTGTAATGAAGTTCAAACCTGTGGTATTTTATCAGGTGTTGGTCGTGGATTTGATGTAATTGTCGCACCTGCATTTAAATTGCCATTACAAGATACTTCTTGTACTTTCTGTGGTCAATGTGTTGCCGTTTGTCCAACTGCTGCATTAACAGAAAGTAACAGAACCCGTGAGGTTTGGAGAGCTTTAGCTGATCCAACGAAACATGTTATTGTTCAAACAGCGCCTGCTATTAGAGCTGCAATTGGCGAAGAATTTGGTATGGAACCCGGAACATTGGTTACTGGCGAAATGGTATCTTCTTTAAGAGAATTAGGCTTTGATGGGGTATTTGATACAGATTTTGCAGCTGATTTAACAATTATGGAAGAAGCAAGTGAATTGGTTCACCGAATTGAACACAATGGTACGTTACCAATTTTAACAAGTTGTTGTCCTGCTTGGGTAAAGTTTATTGAACATAACTATCCTGAGATGCTTGATATTCCTTCTTCTTGTAAATCACCTCACATCATGTTTGGTGCTATTGCAAAAACATATTATGCTGAGAAGAATAATATTGATCCAGAAGATATGGTTATTGTTTCAGTTATGCCTTGTGTGGCCAAAAAAGCTGAAGCCCATCGACCAGAATTAACAAACTATGAAGATTCAAATGTAGACTTAGTTATCACAACTAGAGAAGCAGCTGCAATGATTAAAGAAGCAGGTTTAGATCTTAAAAACATGCCTAAAACTGACTTTGACAAGATGATGGGAGAATCATCTGGTGCTGGTGTTATCTTTGGTACAACTGGTGGTGTAATTGAAGCCGCAACAAGAACTGCCTATGAATGGATTACTGGTGAAACATTAGAAGATGTTGAATTCAATGATATGAGAGGTCTTGAAGGTATTAAATCAGCAACAGTTAATATAGGCGATCTCGAATTAAAAATTGGTATAGCCCATGGTTTAGGCAATGCTAGAAAATTACTCGACAGTATAAAATCTGGCGAAAATGAATTCCATGCAATAGAAATTATGGCTTGTCCTGGTGGTTGTATTGGTGGCGGCGGTCAACCTTATCATTTAGGAGATTCAGAAATCTTAAAGGCTAGACAGAATGCATTATATGCAGAAGATAAAGGTAAGAAAATTAGAAAATCTCATGAAAACACTGAAATCATTAAGGTTTATAAAGAATTTTTAGGTGAACCTTATGGTGAAAAAGCTCATGAATTATTGCATACAAAATATGTTAAAAGAGAAAAACTTTAAAGTTTAAAAAAGGAGATCATTTGAAATGATCTCCTTTTTATTTATTCTATTTAATTTCAATGGATATTGGACAATGGTCTGATCCAAATACATCATTATGAATTTCTGCACTGACCAATTGGTCTTTCATATTCTTTGAAATAAAGAAATAATCAATTCTCCAACCTGCGTTATTTTTTCTTGCGTTAAAACGATAGGTCCACCAACTATATTTTACTTCATCTGGATGCAAATATCTAAAAGTATCTATATAGCCATTAGCAATGTATTTGTCAATCCATTCTCTTTCAATTGGTAAAAATCCTGAACGATCCGCATTCGCTTTGTCATTCTTTAAATCTATTGGTTGATGAGCCGTGTTATAATCACCGCAAGCAATTACTTTTTTACCTTCAGCAACCAGTTCATTTGAATACCTTAAAAACTCATCGTAAAAAGCCATTTTAAATTCTAATCTTTCATCACTACTTTGTCCATTTGGAAAATAAATATTAAATAGTACAAAATCATCATATTCAAATATTGTTGTTCTACCTTCATCATTAAATCGTTCATCAGGTAATCCCATAATAATTTTGTTAGGTTCTTTTTTATAATAAACGGCGGTACCACTATAACCTTTTTTATCGCCACTATTGATAAAGAATTTATAACCTTCTATATTTTTTGCTTTTTTCGGCAATTGATCTAAATTTGCTCTTGATTCTTGAATACACAGTATATCCGGTTGTTCTTCTTTAATCCAATCAACCAACCCTTTTTTAGTTGCGGCTCTTAATCCGTTAACATTCCACGAAAATATTTTCATACACATTCCTTTCTTTTATTTTTTCTTACTAGTGATCTTCTATCTCTCGATTAAAACAGCTCTTACTGGGCTGGCTTCAACATCTTTGATTTTAATTGGAAAAGCTGCTATCTCATAATAGCCTTCTTTAATATCTTTTAATCTTAGCCCTTCTAAAATTGGTATATTGTTATTTAGTAGAATTTTATGCGTTGGATGACCGCTTTGATTTCTCTCAATGCCTAAACTATCAATACCTACACCTTTAATTTTTGCTTCTGCTAAATATTTCGCACCACTTTCATCAAGATAGATAAAATCATAATTGAAAGCTTCATCTAAAGAGTTCTTAGTTTTGAGTATTACAAAGGTATCTTTTTTAATTGTATATTTTTCTAAATCCTTTGCAGTGATTTTTTCATCAACATTCATAAAATCTAAAACCAAACAAGAACCGAAAAATTGTTCCAAACTATAGTTTTCTGTCGTTTCTCCATCTTCAATAGCATGTAAAGGTGCATCAATATGTGTTCCTGTATGCAAGTTCATTATTAATTGAGTTTCGTAAACACTGCTATTTTTAAAGTCATATTGTTGAATTAATTTAGCTTTTTTTTCTTCTTTATTTTTATATACTTGTACATCTTCAGAAATTTCCATTGATATATCATGTAATTTCATAATCACCACCTATTTCTATTTTTTTCTTCCAATTCCGCCTACAAAAATGCTATTAAAACCTTTATCGATAATGTTCACATGAAAACCAGAATCTTTTATTGTGTCAATAGTTTCTCTATTTAAGTTACAACCACCACTCAATTTATGCCAGAGTGAATTAAAATTATTAAAAACTACTTGTAATGGTTTATTATTTGGTAAAACATGTTCAATAAAATGTATCTCTCCATTATCTTTTAATACCCGTTTAATTTCAGATAAACCATTTAATGGATTTTTTACACTACAAAAAACTAAAGTAAAGACAATATGATCAAAACTATTGTCTTCAAAGGGCATTTTTTCAACGGTTCCATCAACAAAATTTATATGCGGACACTTATCTTTTGCTTTTTTTTCTAGTCCTTCAGTATAATCTACATCTATATAAGTTAATTGTTTAATAGTGTCTTTTTTATAATATTTTAAATTAACCCCCGTTCCGGGACCAATTTCGAGTACATTTCCATTAATAGATTTTAAGATTTCTTGTCGCATTTCATCTAATGCTTTTTTCTCAAAATAATACATAAAGCGATCATAAGCTCTTAATGAATAACTCATTTTTCCTCTCCTTCATTTATGATTTATTTATAACTGGGTTTTTCTTTTAACCTTATAAATGTGTATACTGAAAAAATAATCATTAAAATACTAAAAATATTTAAATAATAAAAATTTTCTTTTAAAAATACAACTGCCATAACAATTGAGAAAACAGGTACCAGGTTTATAAACAATGCCGTTGTACTCGGTCCTAAAGCTTTAATACTATATTGTTGAATCGTATAACCACCAACTGTTGGGAATATTGCCATATAAATTATTGCTAAATAAGCCGTTGGTTGAACATTCAACGCTTGATCAAACACTATTTCTTTTAGTGCAAATGGCGTTAAAATAATTACACAAGCTAAGAAAGAATATGTGGTTAGTTTCATAGGAGACATTTTTTTCATCCCTTTTTTTACTAAGATAGAATATATTGCCCAACTTGTGGCACCACATAACATTAATAGATCACCGATATTGAAGCCGCCTGAAGTGATTACAGATAAATTCCATTGGGTAATCGTCAGAGTTACACCTAAAAAAGCGATAATAATTAAAGCAATCTTCTTAATTGACAATTTTTCTTTTAAAATCATTGCTGCAAATACTGCTGTGATAAGTGGATTGAATGCATTAATAACAGATGCATTACTTGCCGTTGTAAATCTTAATGCATTAAAAAATAATAAATGGTAACCTGTCATACCTATAAGTCCCAAACTCAGTACAAGCATGTAGCTTTCTTTTTCTAATTTCCAAGTTTTAGGATTTCTTTTTTTCATAATAGGAAATAGAATAATGAAGGCAATGAGTAATCTTAGATATGTAAGAATAACAGGCGTAAATTCATTGATTCCTAATTTCCCGGCTATAAAAGCACCTGCCCACATAATTGTTGCTAAAACCATTAATAAGTAATACTTTATATTATTATCCATAATCACTCCTTCTTAATCTTTTATTTATTGTACAAAATCGCTTCGCAATGGTGACCCTTGATCACTATCGCGAAGTGATTTTTATGTATTGATAGTAGACCTTTTTTTGAAAATGTATTATTGTTAAGTTACCACACGAAACAATTTAAT